>SAMEA3663103__coassemble_320_pt1 | contig 25799 bp, 13 predicted proteins | sample SAMEA3663103__metabat2_low_PE_014 | metagenome-assembled genome bin SAMEA3663103 (sample SAMEA3663103) | pig gut metagenome | biome: pig gut; feature: pig-associated habitat; material: faeces | place: France | collected 2012 | reverse complement strand
CAGGTTTCCATCCCTGCCATCTCCATCCGTTGAAATAGCGGTTGGGAGTGTCCATCACACCATGCAGCACCACGGCCTTGCCCGAGTCATCTACAATGTCTTTGCCACTCACCCTCAAATCCGGTAGAGCGCTCTGGGCGGATGCAGACAAATTAACAAGTAATGCGGCTACAACAGGCAGCAGCCGACTTCTGAGTAAATGATAATTCATACTTTGCGATTTCTTTATTAGGTTTGACGCTGCAAAGGTACGAATTACCGATGAAATCGGGCGTATGAAATGTTACACGTTCTTTTTGAAATGTTACAAAGTGCAGATTATTGCGTTTTTTATGGCAATAATGAAGTCATAAGCTTAGTGCATTCAGATATTATGATAACAGCCTGTCTTAATTTATAGTGAATATCCTATATGAATGTATATGCATAGGGCAAATGAGTTACGTTCCGCAGTGCGGAACGTACATACCGCAGTGGGGAACGTACATACCGCAGTGGGGAACGTACGTTCCGCACTGCGGAATATAAACCAAATACCCGTAGTATAAAAATTCAATAGCCCTGACTTATAACATTCACACTACCTATGCACTCTACAATAATATAGGCTATTCAGATAACGTTAATATTACCATTGTTATACCTTCTTTCCAAGCCAGCGCTTAATCAAGAAGGTGAGGAAATATGGGAAGGTATAGAACTGGCCGTTGAAACCGATATTCTTGTTGCAAAGCTTAATGCCATACTTGATGTCGGCATATCTGCCATCTGCAAGTTTTGACAGTGTGGGAGTGGCATTGTCATTTGCTTTCACTTCCACAGGAATGAGCGATCTCATATCGCGCACAAAGAAGTCCATCTCCATAGTTGATTTCTCATTGCGGAAGAAGTATAGATCGTAGCCTTGTTTTACAAGCATGTCTCCAACTATGTTCTCGTATAATGCCCCCTTGTATGTACCATAGTTTTTGTTGACACGAATGTCTGTCTGACTCTCTTCGTCGAGCGAAGCCACAAGTAATCCTGTGTCACTATAATATAGCTTGAACATCTTTGGATTATAGTTGCCTTTTAGGGGCAATGACAGTTGGTCGAGACAATAGCAGACATTGACAATGCCGGCATCCTCAAGCCACTCCACTGTTCCTGCATATTCGCGCGAGCGTGCTCCTCGGGCTACTTTTGACACTTGGAATTTCTTGTTCTCCTGACCCAAGAAAACAGATATGTGCTGATAAATGTTTTTTATCCTGCCCTTGTCCAATCCCTGAGCATATTTAGTGATGTCCTCCTCGTAGTCGGCAAGCAGCTGGCGCTGTATGTCGAGGGTACCACTGTAGTTGCCGCTTTCCACAAACCGTCTTACCACCTCGGGCATACCGCCAATAAGCATGTATTCGTGGAAGAGGTTCATATATATGTCCATCTCAAGAGATGAAAAAGGTTTTAGTGTCTCAATATGGCTTAGCATGTCGTCAACATACTTTTCTCCATATCCTCTTGCCCAAAGAAACTCCTCGAAGTCCATGGAGTACATCTCGTAATCCTGTTTATATCCTACGCTATTTGACTCTATTTCCCTATAGTTGATACCCATTAGAGACCCTGAACAGATTACGTCATACCGTCTGTCCATACAGAATGACTTGAGGCATGTAGCACATTTGGGGCAATCCTGCATCTCGTCGAAGAACAGTAGGGTTTTACCTGCCTCAAACTTCAGCGATTGGTCAATCAGGGTAATATTCTTAATAATGCTATCGACATCATATCCGTCATCGAATATTCTCTTGAACTTTTGTTCCAACACGAAATTAATTGCCACGACATTCTCATAGTGAGCCGTGGCAAATTGCATAATGGATGAGGTCTTGCCAATTTGTCGCGCCCCTTTTATAATAAGAGGTTTTCTTGCCTCATCAGTTCTCCACCTATGCAAATAGGAGTCTATTTTCCTTCTTAACAAATTCATATTCAATGCATTGTATTCAGTAATATGACATATATCGGTTGCAAAGATACAAATAAATCACAAAATTCCAAAGGTTTTTGGTATAAATATCACAAAATTCCAGCTATTTCTTCTAAAATTATCACAAAATTCCTATTTATCTGCTATCTGAGTCTCTCTACCAATGATGTTTTCTTTCATAATGTATGACGTATAAGGTACTGAAATCTGTCGCAAAGTTACAAAAAAAATGCGATTGCGACAACTTTTATACTATAAATCTGTCGCAATTAACACTTTTAACACAGATTGCGACAACTTTCGGGTATATAACCCATCAAATTACTTATGGCATATAGAGGGAGAAAAAGAAAGAGGCCCTGTCTCGCGACAGAGCCTCGACCCATAATAACTAACAATCATTGTAACTTAACAAGTTAAAACCATATACTTAATTCGAAAGTCAAAAAATCCGAACTTAAACCTAAATGTATAAAAAATTGTATGATGTTCCTTTTTTGCTCAGCAAAGGTACTGCTTTTATATAACATACTAGCAATAAATTGTTACACATACTAATAAAAATGTTACATACCTTAAAATATCTAATAATATTAAGAATTATTTGCGTATGCAGAGGCTGTTTTATAAAGTTGAGTTATTTATTTTGAGCATATTTGTAGAAACTTTCACGATCACCAGTCAGTATAAATGAAGCCATCATATACTGATAGGCAAGTTTATTTTTCTTATTGCTTAGATAAAGACGCTCGAGTATTTCGGGAGTGGCATTATCGCTAAAAAAAAAGTCCTTTTTGATTGCAAATGTGCGCAGAGTGCCATACTCGGGATGATTGGCTATTGCCTTCTCGTTGCCCAGTAGAGTGATTGTCTCGTTTGCCCAATCACTATAGAAGAGTGTTTTCTTTAGAATCATAAGATATTTGCGTGCCACCTCATAGTCGCCATTGATAAGGTTTGTCTGCGCAAGACGTTTAAAGCAACGGGCACTCTTTTGGAAGTCGAGAATGGCTTCCTGAGCCTCAAACACTGTTCGCTGGGCAATATTGGTCAGTCCTAAATGATAGTATGCTTCGGCTGTAGGCATCGGACTGGTGGCGTCTCTCTGAACATCAGGCAAAAGACCTAGCATACCATTTTGATTGTATTCAAACATCTTGTTGAGAAGTGTGCCTTGCTTAGCCAAAGCAAGGTTTTGCACTGTCACTCCTATCTGGTTGTTGGGTTTCTCTTCATCGATGGTGTTGAGTATGCGGTTCCATTGCTGATGGCATGCCATGAAATCATATTTCATAGTCTTCTCGGCTTTGAAATTACTGTTTTTCCATACCATAACAGTCATAACAACAGCAACTACGGCAAAAGATGCAAATGTCAATAGTATATCGTTTGGGGTATGAGATTTATATCGGCATATACATTCGTCTTTAACTCCCTTAACTCCTTGAACTCCCAACAAAATAACCAATGCTAAAACCGCCATCCAAAGCATTGTCGGAGTCACTGTGGGATAGCGATGATAGTGTATGCCCCGCCACAGACTACCATCAAGTACCGGGAGGCAGTGGGCAAGAACAAGAGGCGTCAAGACAAAGAGCAGCATTGTTGCAATGTTCCATATAAAATGGTTTGCGCGACGTATCTGAAGGATACAGAACACTATACTCACAGGTCCGGCAATCCAAAAGAGAAAGGGAATAAGCATTGCTGTAAGTATGCGACGTGTCCATCCGTCAGCCATCTTGTCGATTGCCAAAGAAGCAGATAATGTCAGGACTACTGCCCATACACCACCCAACAGTGCATTCTCATCAAGCAGGAATATCCATAGCAGGAAAGCGGGAACATAACTTAGTCCGTAGAATCTGCCCCAGTTTGCCAAGCCTAGTGTCAGCAGCTGAATCACCGAAAGCAGAATAGCGATAATTGCCGCTCCCACCCAAGCATAGAGGAAGAACTGCGTAGAAAAACGTCCTAACAGGTCGGCTACTCCGCCAGGCAAAGCAATGACATCCCACATATATGAACTGTCGAAGAGGAAAAGCTGATACTGCTCCTGATAATGCAGATGATGGGGATATGCCAACCCGAAGAAAAGGAGTGCAGACACACCAAAGAAGAGGGTATATATATAATGTATATGTTTCATATTGTTATGGAGTTACTTGTCAAACACTCTGCTGAATTCTTTTACAGTGGTACGCACAGGCTCTACCATAAACTCTGGACGATTGTAGCTCTTTAGGCGTAGGGTGTTTTCTTCTGGATCGGCTTGAGGCAGAAGGAAGGCTTTAGCCACTTTCCCGTCTTTGAAATAGGCGAAATACACACGACTGTAGTTGCCATCATATCTACGACTGGCAATCATTATCCAATGCCCGTTGCTCGACCATGTCGGGTAGCTCTCTGAGTAACCTTTGCTATTGGCAAGTGACAAGTCAAGGGCTGATGATTTCTCAACAAGGGCACTGTCCTGTCGCAAAGGAATACACACGATATCGGCCTCCTCGTGGCGGCTATGGAAACATCCGTATCGTCCCTCGGCAAACATCAGATACTTGCCGTCTGGACTGATGCGAGGCAAAGTGGCACTCTTATCCTGCGAAACGGCATCATATACAAGTTGCTCCTCACCGAATGTATGGGTTGCCACGTCAAACGAGCGACGATAAAGGTTGTATTGCACTTTGGGATAGGTCGTTCTGATATCCTGTCCCTTCATCTCTTCCGGCAGTGGAACAGTCTTACAGTAATAGAGATGTTTGCCATCTGGCGACCATGTTGGATATACCTCCAAGAGTGTGGAGTCGGCACTGATGACACTTACAGAGTCTTTCTCTACATCATATAGGATAAGGTCACTGGCTTCATCATAAACCTCAATCTTGTTATGATTCTGAGTATGGAAAGCCTGTCGGGTGGTATTTGTAGAGAACGCTACAAGTTTTGCCTTTGGATGCCATGAAGGATAGACTCCGGCAGAGATGGTATAGTCGCGCTTGAGATTTACCTTCGATACCTTACCGTCGTTTACAATAACGGTTGCGCCATTGGACAGACGCACATGAAAGAGCATATTGTCGGTCTTGTAATTCTGATAACTATGGCAATTGATGCACTGCCCTTTCTTCCTGTCGATAGAAGTAACCTCGTTATTGAAAATCTCATTTTCTTCAAAAGAAGATACGTTACGCTGAGAGATAGACATATAGCTCCATGCCACGTATGTCGGTTCGATAAGACGATAGGAGATGTATTCATCTATAGGCTCTTCGGCTACCTTTATCTCAAATGGTTTGAACGCAAGCCACTTCCCGTCTTTCTCGCCCCATACCTCAACTTTCATGATTTTGCCTTTTGAGGCTGTTAGCATAGTTTGCCATTCGTCCTCTGGTATAAGCACCTTCACTCCATCACCATAGGTCTGTTGTTTGCCATCAGGGGTGGTGATACGGGCGACACACTTGTCATACTCCACATCAGGGAGCATAAAGTTTAGCGGTGCGATATTACATGGTATGGTAACATCGCAATAATCGGGATAAATGTCAGGCAGACTATTTGTCTTCTTGCTTTCTGAAGGAACATCAGGATGACTTACGCACGATGACAACAGAAGCAAGGCAACTGCCATAATTTGGCAACAAAATAGGATATTTCTTTTCATATATTTCTTTATTTTTATGGAGTTATAATGGGGAGTTATAATGGGGAGTTAAATAGGCCAAATGTTCGAGCCTATAATATGATGCGTTATAACTATTGGCCCTTCATAACTTCCTTTCATAACTTCCCTTCATAACTTCCTTTCATAACTTCCCTTCATAACTCTTTTTAATATACTCTTCGACTGAAGATGTTGTAATACCAATAGGTATCGCCATAGCTATGGCGCATCTTCTCAGCAATTGTTTCACGACTAATACCCAACCTCGCATATTGCTCAAGGGAAGACCAGAATTGCTTATATCGTTCATATAGGTCTTCATTAATAGGAATCATCACCCTTTTCTTTTCCGGAGCCTTGTCCATATACATGATATATGCTTCGGCTACTGGTACAGGAAACTCCTCACCCATGTGGGTCTTTATGAACTCGCGGAATGAAGCCCAGAAACGCTTTGAATCTCTTCGCATCATTGAATAAAACAAAGCCTGCTCGGATGCCAACTTGCTGTCTGAATCATACCAAAGACTAATGCTGGTGACAATATATCCATCACTGCTCTCCACACCTGTGATTTCATCAGGATAGGCTTTATGCAGTTCATGAATCTTATCCGACACTTTTTCTGGTTGCCAGTCTTTATAAAACGGATGTCGATGAAGCTGATGGATATAACGATTGGCAAGATTATCCTCGCCATTGGCATGGGCACAGCGTGCCAGCATCTTAAGATAGGCAGGAGAGAAACCAGCCTGAACAGCACATTCAAAACTAAGGCGAAATGCCTCGTTAAGCATACCATAGTTATAATATGTCACCGGTGCCGCTATTTCAAGGAAACTGACATGAACAGAATCAGGATCGTATTTATTAAAAGCCTCGTTGCCCATAGGAAAAGAACGTTCGAGCAATGTGCCTTCGTGCATAAGTGCAACATTCTTGAGCATAAGCATTGAAATGGTAGGGCGCTGGGCCTTTTCAGCTATAGCCACAACCTCCTTCCAATCATTAGCCTCGGCACTGCGCGTCATACGCATCTCGTTGATATAGTTCTTGTCGCTGAACATGAATGAGAATGTAATGGTTATACCTGCGATAACACACAAAGCAGGAACAAACCATTTGTCAAGAAATCTTTTAATAATTGGAATAATAATAATGACAGCACCCATAATCCAGAATGGGATTGATAGGCGTGTACTTACATCCGACGGGGTGGCAAAACGAGGAAATCCTGCCATAATCACGTCCTCTGCCTTGACATTTGAATATACAAGATTATGCCAGATGCTTGCTGAAAAAACAAGCACGAGAAAACAAATAACCTCGCGCCATGACGGTTTTTCTGCCAAAGCCAAACAGAGCACGAAAAGCAAGGCAAACCATCCTAACACGGGATAGAGGAAGAAAGCTGAAAGATACCATATGAAATGCCATTTACGAGGAGTAGTTCCTCGTGCTGCCCACAACAACAGCAACATTAGGAGAAGTCCTACAGACTGTGAAAACCAGTAGCCTCGTATTGTAAGGAAATAAATCCAATAGCCTAATTCAACGACTGATGTAAGAAGGCATGCCACTGGCAAGAGCATCAATGCCCAGGAACCTCCTTGCAGTTGGAATGCTTTTTTGCCGACAATAAAGATAAGTACCCAGATAGCTCCCAACATTGCCGAACCTAAAGCCGGATAATAGAAAAACTGTGTCAGCCAAGCTCCTACATATTGTATTGCTCCGAATGGTTGTGACATTAAGCGGTTGAAGAATGTATCGCCATAGAGAAATTCGGAACGGTCGTGTGCCGTATATAATGCATCCAGATTAACACTTAGTATATATACAACAAATACGATGAAAGCCAAAACACTTCCATAGAGAGATACCATATTTATAGTTTTCTTACTTGCCATAGAAACGTCCTTTACCATTCAGATAATACAAATTGTTTATACAATGAAAAATGGTTGGCCCAAAAAATGAGCCAACCTTTTTTATTATTTCATCAAGGAATGATTATTCCTCATAGTAGATAGCGTTTACAGTCATGGTACCAGAAGTAACCATGATGTCGAGGTCCTTACCTGAACCACCGTTACCGCGTGCACAGTCCTTGGCAATAGCCTCGGTAAGAGGAAGCTCCCACAGACCGTTTGTCCAATGAACATCTGTATCACCATCATAGCGGGCACTCCACCAACCGTTCATGATACGTCCAGCGCAATCTTCACTAACGTCAGAGAGGTCGAAGATAAGGGTCTTGAAGCCCCAATATACGTCGTCGGAGAGGAAAGGAAGGTGCTTACCTTCATTATCGCTGAAGCGCATTTCAGCAGCATCCCAAGCAGCTGGAGTAAAGGGCTCCTGACCACTACCTGGAGCACCATAGATATAGTATTTAACAAGTGGGTCAGTGATGACATCACATTTAACAGGGAATTCTGCAGTAACAACAGTACCATCAGCACAGAGTCCTGTCAGAGTGACTGTATGCTCACCAAGCCTCACCTTCTTAGTGGCGTAGTTGTTAAAGAAATCCTTACCACTAATAGTCCACTTCGCATTCACAGGAGCATTGGTGTTGCAAGTGATTACATTTCCATTTTGGCCGTTGGCATCCTTGTCAACTGTTACCGTTGACATAGCCTTAAGCTGTTCTGCAGTGATGTTTCCGCCATTGCTTATATCCTCAGATGTAGGATCGCAAGCGAAAAGTAGGCTTACTGCTGCAAAAAACAAAAATATCTTTTTCATATTCTGAATTCTTATTTTAATTAATTATAGAGATCGACATACTGTTTCTCTGCTTCTGGGGTGTTTTCATCCCAACCTGGGTTCTGGATGAGTTTACCATTCATAAGAGTAATCTGTGACTGTGGCTTAGCCAAGAAACCATTAGTGTCTGCATAACGCTTTGTCCAAGAGCAAGTCATGTGCTTCATGGTTGTCTTGTTGGCTACATTACCCTTAACAACCATCTGCTTGCCAGCCTGTGCCTGGAGAGCCTTGGCTGCATAGCATGACTCACCACCATCCTTGCCAGACCAACGACGCATATCGTTGAAGCGGAGACCCTCGAATGCAAACTCCCAACGACGCTGGTTCTGGAGTTCTTTCAGAGAATACGGTGTCTCAGGAACACCTGCACGCTTCTGAACCTGGTTCATATACTGGGCATCACCTGTCATCTCAGAGAGCATCAGGAGAACGTCGGCATAGCGCATGAGGTAGAAGTCCTCAAAATGGTCACCCTGCATCGGGTTATCAAGTGTACCCTTGAAGTTTTCACCTCCTGCAAAGTCCCACCAAGGTGAATCACCAGTTAAAGCATCAAGAGTAACGCCATTGTACTTCTTTACACCAAAACCGGAAGCCTCGCAGCAGTCCTTAACGAACTCATAGTCGATTTCCTTGTTCTCGGTAACACCATCAATCAAAGAACCAAGCTTACGGATGTCGGTGTAGCCACCTTCGTTCTCAGCAACTGTCCAGTCATCCCAGATATTGTTAGAAGGAGTTCCCTGTCCCCAACCTTGTGTGAACGGATATGTGAAGTTACGGTCACCGTTATGTCCGTTAACGCGGAGAGCCCAGAATACAGAGAGGTAGTTGCAATACATACGAGCACAAGAGTATGGACCCTTTTGATCAAGATCCCACTTAGAAGCATTCATGAACTGAATCTGGAAGAGTTCCTCCTTGTTGCCATTGCCCATGCCCGGCTGGTCGAAACAGTTCTCACGCTTCATGTCGGCAATGAACTTATATGCATGACCTGTTCCTGTCTCAAGAGCCTTCTGAGTCTCGTCCCATACATAGCTGTTAGAGTACTGCCAGAGTGAACGGTAGTCTTCGAGAAGCTCGTAAGCACCAGAAGAAACAATATCTCTAAGTGCGCTTACTACATCGGCCTGAGAAAGAGAAGCTGCAGTACAACCCTCCTGCTCAACGAGGTTGATAGCAGGAGCTGAACCTGTAGAAAGGTCTGCAACCTTCTTATAGAAACCTGCCCAGAACATATATGCACGAGCCATAAATGCCTCAGCAACATACTTGTTGGCGTGACCAGAGCTCTTCTCAGTACTCATAAGATTCTGACCTGAAACAAAGTCAGAGAGAATCTGAGGATAGATAACTTCCTCTGCACTTACCTGAGCCTTCATCTCTTCAGTAATCAAGGTTGAAGTGATCAATGGCACATCGCCATAGAGCTGTGTGAGCCAAAGTGTGTAGAGACCACGCATGAAGTAACCCTCACCAAGAAGCTGGTTGCGCTTTGCCTCATTACCTGTCCAGTCAACATTGTCTATTGTCTCAATCTGGTTGTTGGCACGGTTGATACCACCATAAAGGAGAACAAATGCTTGCTCATACTGGTTGGAATTCATCTGAACAAGATGATGCAACGACTTAACCTTATTGTCCTGCAGACCACCAGAGCCAAAGCAGTTGTCGGACATAACTTCCCACCATAAGAATGGGTTCTGATTATCTGGGTCACCACCACCCATTGTGTTCATAATACTATAGGTGGCAGTATTCAAAGCCTCAACATCTGCGATCTTACCCGGGAAGGTAGCCGAAGTAGCGTCGGTAACACGCGGATCGGTGTCCAACATGTCATCGCAGGATGTAAATATTGCAGCTGAACAAACAGCTAATGCTGATAAAATATATTTCTTCATAACCTTTTATACGTATTAAAATTTAATGTTAACACCTACGAGATATGTACGCGATGGAGGATAAAGACCAAGGTCAATACCTGAAGCCCAACCATCGGCACCACCTGCAGAACCTACCTCAGGATCGAGACCAGTGTAGCCTGTGAATGTGTAGAGGTTCTGAGCCTGTACATAAAGACGGAGCTGCTGGAATGGGCTGCTCTTCCATACCTTAGTGAAGTCGTAACCGAGAGTTACTGCCTTAATCTTGAAGTAGTCGGCATTCTCCATATAGCGGGTAGATACCCACATAGTATTGTTATGACCAGTACCAGAGATGCGTGGTTGAGTGTTTGATGTGCCCTCGCCATGCCAACGATCAAAGATAGTGGTGTCGTAGTTGTGCCACCAAGAGTCAGCGAACGAACGATAAGAACGCATAACCTGCTGACCAAATGCTCCTGCTCCGTTTACTGAGAAGTCAAGTCCCTTCCAGTTGAAACCAAGGTTGATACCGAGGGTTACGTCTGGGTTTGGATTACCTATCTCATGACGGTCGCAAGCTGCACCTTCAGAGTATTGGATAACGCCATCACCATTGTAGTCATCCCAAATGCAGTCACCTGGCTGGGCGTTGTCGAGAACAGCCTTGCCTGCTGCGCGTGCAGCGTCGATCTGCTCCTGGTTCTGCCAGATTCCACTGTAAGACATACCGAAGAAGTAACCGATTGGCTTACCTACTTGAGCACGGTAGATATACTCTGTTCCCTGTGAGAGAACGCCACCTGTACCATTGATATAACCGTTCTCGTTGGCAATACGTGTTACCTCATTCTTATTAGTAGCGATATTTACACTTGCATTGTAAGAGAAGTCCTTGCCTACTCTGTCGTTCCAAGAGAGACCGATTTCAACACCGGTGTTCTGAACGTCACCACCGTTGATGTATGCAGGGTTAGTACCCTCGATGGCAATACGTGGACCAACGATGAGCCAATCCTTTGTGGTCTTCTTATACCAGTCGAAGCTAAGAGCAAGGCGGCTGTTGAGGAAGCGGGCGTCGAAACCGAGGTCGAGCTGCTCTGAAGTCTCCCATGTTACATCAGGATTTGGTACGATGTTTGCGTAAGCACCAACATTTGGTTTACCGGTGAAGGTGAAACTATAGTCGTCGCTGAACTTGTAACCGCTATCACCAGCAGGACCAGACTGGGCGATTGTAGCGAGATACTGATACTTTGCAATAGAGTTGTTACCGTTCTGACCCCAAGAAGCACGAATCTTCAAGAAGTCCAGCCAACTCTGGGTGCTTTCCATGAATTTCTCGTTAGAGATTACCCAACCTACAGATACAGATGGGAACGAACCCCAACGCTTACCCTTGTTGAAGATAGAAGAACCATCGTAACGCATTGTCACGGTAGCCATATACTTCTCCTTGTAGTCCCAAGAGATACGACCGAACCAAGAAGCCAGATACTCTTCATCATTAGGGCTTCCACTAAGTGAGGCGTTAGCAAGGTCGGTGCTGAAGTTTGACAGGTATGCAGAATTCCAACCCTTGAGAGTAGCAAACTGTGAGCCGAAGTTAACAGAGTTAGAGCCACTGAGATTTGTACCCCATGCTGTGCTTTGGAATGACTGACCTGCCATTACAGTAATATTGTGTTCATTTATTGCAGGAAGCTTATATGTCAGAGTATTCTCAACAGACCAGTTGGTGCTCATGTTTGAGCTTTGGCTAACACTGTAAGAAGTAACTGTACCTGAACCAGATGAAGGAGAGCGAGGCTCTGCAAAGCTACGGTAAGCACCAGAATTCCAGTTATAGTTGAACTGAGTGCGCCACTTCAAACCCTTGATAGGCTGGATGGTAACGAAACCAGTGGCATTTACATTAAGGTTGCGGCTCTCTGCCATAGAGTTGAAACCTCCCTTTGAGAGACCTTCGTAGGGGTTGTTGAACCAAAAGTCGTTCCAACCGGCACCATATTTTTCATGGTTGTACAATTCACCGGGAGCTGCATTTGGATCTACCACGTTGGCATACATTGGAACGAGCGGGTTGGTCTGAAGCAAGCTGTGGATATAGCTCCAATACATACCACCCTCGGCCAAGTCATGGCTTCTGTTGTAACCAATAGATACATTCTCGCCAATGGTAATTACATCGAAGTCCTTAGCCTTCAGCAGGACATGGTCGCTGTTGATACGAATAGTGCTACGCTTGTAGAAAGAAGCTACGTCTGCACCCATAATACCTTCGTTGCTGGTATTTGTGAAAGACAAAGCAAACTTGGAACGGTCAGAACCACCAGTAAGGGTTACAGAGTGATTCTGCTGAACAGCATTCTCATTCTCGAATGCGCCCCACCAGTCGGTACCTGTCCAACCTTCGGCTACCTTGTCGAGAACGTTCTGCGGAATATAAGCAGAGAAATCACACTTCTGACCAGAGGTGTTGAAGCTATACTCGTCCATGATTGTCATATACTGCTGGGCATTCAAAAGCTGCGGACGCTTGTAGGCATTTGACCAACCTATAGAACCGTTGTAGGTAAGTTCAACCTTACCAACCTTACCCTGCTTTGTTGTAACAAGGATAACACCGTTAGCACCACGGGCACCGTAGATAGCAGCAGAAGCAGCATCCTTAAGTACGTCGATGCTCTCGATGTCGGCGGGGTTGATTCCGTCAAGATTACCGCCAGGAACACCATCAATTACATAAAGAGGTGCAGAGTTGCCGATAGTACCCTTACCACGGATAGTAACGCTGAATCCCTTACCAGGCTGTGAAGACGACTGTGTAATCTGAACACCAGGAGATGAAGAAGCCATTGCCTCAAGCGCATTTGTTGTATTGAGCTTGGCAATGTCATCACCCTTTACTTGTACCGTAGCACCAGTAACGAGCTTTTTCTTCATTGTTCCATAACCGATGACCACCACATCCTCGAGAGTAGTGTCTTCAGCCTTAAGAACGATAGTTAGGTTTTTTGCTCCATCTACTTTCACAGTTTGCGTACCATATCCTATATAAGATACAGACAATTGTGCATTAGGAGCTGCACTCACTTGAAAATGACCGTCGATGTCAGTAACTGTACCAGTGTTTGTACCAAGTACTCTCACGGTAGCACCAATAACGGGTTCGCCATTTTCATCATTTACTAATCCCTTTACTATGTTCTGAGCCGAGATTCCCAGTGGGAACAAACAGAACAGGAAAAGCAACATTAACGGCTTTTGCAGTTTTGTAACAAATCTCATACTGTAGATTTTACTGTTAGTTAATAATATAAAGTTTTGGTTCTCATAATCGATATTATTTTTCGGCTGCAAAATTACTTCTTTATTAGATAAGTGTTACTTCGATTTGTATCAAATATTAATGAAAATGTTACATTTCTCAATTTTTCCCAATTTTTGCTTAATTTAATAGACAAAATCTAACGAATTTGTTACATTTTAGCAAATAGTTGGAACTTTTTTTGCCATAAAGGTGGATATTTTTTAAGAAATGTTTGGTTACAATAAAAAAAGTATGTACCTTTGCACTCGTAATAACTATCAAGAAGACAATGAGAAAAACTCTACTAACTTTAGTCTCTATTTGGGTGGCCTCAATAGCATACGCCCAAAACGGCAAACTATTCAATACCGACAACAGGCTGTCAAGTAGTTTTGTGCAGGACATTTACCAAGACCATGACGGATTTCTATGGATTTCCACCCGAAACGGTCTTAACCGATACGATGGTTACAACTTCAAGGTGTTTAAGAAGGGGCAACCGGGATGTGACGGTATGATGTCCAACTATGTTAATATCGTGAGACAAAGTCGCGACAAGGTTATATATATAGGTACGCAGAAAGGCGTACAGACCTACAGCAACGACAAATTCCATGATATTAAACTAGTAAACTCAGCGGGCGAGTCGATCATATCATTTATCAGTAACATTACCGAAAGAAAGGACGGCAAAATACTGATAGCCACATCGAGCAATGGCATTTTTGTTATGACAGGAAAGAACGAGGCCCATACATTCTCCCCTCTCAAGGACATCATAAAAATCAGAGAGTTATTTGAGTCAAGCGACAACACTCTTTGGGTGTTGACAGAAGACAAGGGCGTTGTTACCCTAAATGGAAATACACGTCGCTCATACTTCGACAACGAGGACTTGAAGATGACTGCAATGGCTATCTGCGAGGACAAAAAGGGCAATATATACATTGGAACATACTCATACGGACTTTTTGTAAAGGGCAAGGGTGAAAAAACATTCAGACATATAGAGAATACTGAGAGCATGCGAATACAGGCACTATACGTATGCCGCAACGGTCAGATAATGATAGGACTGGATGGCGACGGTATAGCTGTTCTGAATCCTAACAATAATCACATAACATGGAATCCATACTATAGCCATGAGATTAATCTTCATCGCACCAAGGTGAACAGTTTTGTGGAAGACAACTCTGGCAACATCTGGTTTGGAATGATGCAAAAGGGTGTTTACTTGCAACCGAAACAATTCTTGGGATTCGGATATAATGGAGTCAAGATGGGTAATCGCAACCTGATTGGCGACTGCTGCGTGACAAGTACACTTATTGACAGCAAGGGACGCTCATGGATAGGAACCGACAAGGATGGATTGTATGTGCTCGACGACAAGCATAATCTTCTCGCCCACATCACCAACATGCCAAGCACAATACTCGCACTGGCTGAGGACAGACAAGGACGGATTTGGGCAGGAGCCTACGTGCATGGTCTGGGATATATTGACCCTGATACATATATATATAATAAGGTGGATTTGGCAGGACAGAAACGCCTAAATGTCTTCGACATCAAACCCGACTCACGTGGTAACCTGTGGATTGCCACAATGGGACACGGTCTGATAAGATATACATTGGACAGCGGCAAGACAAAGGTATATAGTGCTGACGAGGATGCCACTAGCAATAGGAAAAAGAATGCCCTCATTAACGGATATATCAACCAGTTGGCACTATCGAAAGACCACCAGCGAATCTATGTGGCAACCACGATGGGACTTTGCTGCTTAGACATAGGACGTAGTTCTTGGACAACTGCCTTCGGAGAGAATGTACTCCTATATGGAAATAATATACGTTCGGTGGCAGAAACAAGCGGGATGTATCTATGGTATGCTTATGACGACGGTCTGTCAAGAAGAAACATGCAAGACGGACAGACAAAGCTATTCACCATGAAAGACGGTCTGCCGGATATTGGCATTGCGTCTATCATTAAGGATATGGATAATAACCTGTGGCTGGGTACTGACCACGGACTTTGCCTGATGGACGAGAAGTCGGGCAAGGTGGGATACTGTTTCTATGTGGATGACGGTCTGCAGAGCAATGAATTCAGCGACAGGGCATCCTCGGTCGGTGGCGACGGAACACTGCTATTTGGCGGTATTGGCGGAATCACATGGTTCAAACCACGTGACATCAAAACGGACAAATGGCAGGCAAAGGTGCAACTTACCAACCTTATCGTTAATGGCATTCCAGTATCAACCGACTCAAAGTCGGGTTCTTATACAGTGACAAATAAGCCTGTAATGATGAGCGACATGTTTGAATTGGCACCCGATGAGAACACGTTCTCCATACAATTGTCAACTCTCACATACGACGCTCCTGAGCACATAGCCTACTCATATAGTATCAACAATGAGGAATGGACCACACTGCCCACAGGGCGCAACGAAATCAACTTCAGCCACTTGCCTCCAGGTATGTATAAATTCCGAATAAAAGCTGAAAAGAACAGTCAGGAATCTGAGATCAAGGAATTCAGCATTCATATCCATACCCCATGGTATCAATCGACACTGGCATATCTGATATACCTGGCATTAGTATTATTGGGCATATACCAATATATCCAATACAGAAAACGCAAGGAGCTGGATAGACTGAATCTGCAGGAACATATCCATGCCGAGGAGATGAGCGAGGCTAAAATAAAATTCTTCATGAACATCAGCCATGAGATACGCACCCCTATGACGCTTATCATTGCACCGCTGATGTCATTGCTGAAGGAAGACAACGACCCACGAAGAACGGGGGCATACCTGACTATAAAACGTAATGCAGACCGTATTATTCACCTCATAAGCCAGATGATGGACTTGAGGAAAATTGAAAAGGGAATGATGAAAATGAGAATGCGCGAAACCGACCTCATCGGTTTTGTGAATGACATCTGCAATATGTTTGAATACCAGGCCAAGGCCAAGAAGATTAAGTTTAGATTCATACACAAAGACGAAAAACTGCCTGTATGGATCGATCTCACCAACTTCGATAAAGTGATAGTTAACCTGCTGTCAAATGCCTTCAAATACACTCCTATCGACGGCGAAGTGAATATCACAATAAGCCATGACGATAGAAACGTTAGCATTGCCGTGCACGACACTGGCGAGGGAATACCCAAGGACAAGGTAAACAAGATATTCGAACGATTCTACCAAAGTGAAACGACAAGCAACGACCGACACTTAGGTACTGGTATCGGTCTTGATCTCACCAACTCTCTCGTACTGCTCCACCATGGTACCATCAAGGCGAAGAACAATGAAGACGGACCTGGATCCACTTTCACTGTTACGATTCCGTTGGGCAATAGCCATCTGATGCCAGATGAGCTGGTCATTGCTGACGAAGAGAAGAAAGAACAACCAAGACTCGTGGAAGACATGCTCAAGGAGTCATACAAATTTGAGCAGGAAGAGAAAGAGTTAAGCTCTAACAAGAGTAAGCAAAATGCCCCCAAAAAGTCGAAACCATGTCTTGTCATCGTGGAAGACGATATAGAAATCCAACAATATCTAGTGCAGGAACTAAAGTCATCGTTCCGAATATCCACATACGACAATGGTCAGGAGGCATTAACGGGCATACTGAAGGATATACCCGACATCGTGTTGAGTGATATTATGATGCCCATTATGGATGGCAATACCCTGTGTGCTAAACTCAAGAACAACATCCGCACAAATATGATTCCTGTGGTACTGCTTACAGCCAAGTCGAGCGAAGAGGAGAAGTTGGAGGGACTCGAGACTGGTGCCGACGCATATATCGTCAAACCATTCAATCTCAACATTCTAAAGCGCACTCTGCTCAATTTTGTGGCATCGAGAAACATTATGCAGAACAAGATTTATGGTATGGAAAGCCAGGAAAAAAAGGTGGAAAACCTTGAAATGCAGACTGCCGATGACAAACTGATGGAGAAGGTTATGAAAGTCATCAACGCCAATATGAACAATGCCGACCTGAGCATCGACTATATTGCCAAGGAGGTGGGACTGAGCCGTGTGCACTTCTATCGCAAGATGAAGACGCTTACCAACCAGTCGCCCCACAATTTCCTGCGGAATATCAGGATGAAACAGGCAGCTCGTCTCTTCGACGAAGGTCACCAGAATGTGACTGAAGTGATGTATGCTGTTGGCTACAACAATGCCAGCTCATTCTCTGTCGCTTTCAAGGCCTTTTATGGAGTGGCACCGAGGGATTACATAAAGAATGAGGAATGAGATTAACCCATTCCTCATTTATTAATTCTCAATTGTTTTTACGTAGCACCTGCGGCGCTTGTGGTTCTCAGGCTTTAGCGGGCCCCACTGGCTCTGTACATTGTCGTTGTACTCCATCTCCACCTGACTCTCGCCCCACTTATATCCGTATTTCTGATACCATGGGATAAGGTCGGCAAACATAAGGGCATTGGCTCCCTTTGCCCTGTATTCTGGCAGAATACCCATAAGAAGAAGATCGACACCCTCGGTCTTCTGATATTTCAAGGCACGAAGCACATGCCACCATCCAAATGGGAAGAGACGACCGTTCTTGCACTTCTGGAAGGCACGCGAGAGCGACGGGATGGTAATACCAACACCCACAACCTTCTTGTCGGCATTCCAGTCCTCCACCAGGGTGATGAGATTAAGGTCGGCCATCGGCAAATACATCTTCACATAATGGTCAATCTGCTTCTGACTCAACTCCGAATATCCGTAGAGGTCCTTGAATGTGTCATTGATAATTGAGAATATCTTCTGTCCATATCCTTTCTTGAACACCTCGTCGCGAGTGAGCTTCTTGACATGGAGATTATATCGCTTCTCTATCATACTGGCAATCTTGGCATATTTCTCGGGCACCTCATCCGGCACATACATCTTGTATTCCACATAATCGTTGTCCTTCTCCCAACCGCCAAGTTTCTCCATGTGCTCTGGATAGTAGGGATAGTTATATATGGTGGCCTGAGTGCCAAGTTGGTCGAATCCCCAGGTAAGCATACCCTCGGGGTCCATATCCGTGAAACCAAGAGGTCCAACTGCCTCCTTCATACCTTGCTCCCTACCCCAATTCTCTACAGCGGCAAGAAGGGCACGCGACACTTCGATGTCGTCGATGAAATCAATCCATCCGAAGCGCACTCTACTCTGTCCCCAGCGCTTGTTGGCTTTCTCGTTGATAATAGCAGCCACACGACCTACCACCTTGCCATCCTTATAGGCAAGGAAATACTGGGCTTTGCAGAACTCAAAAGCGGGATTCTTGTCCTGCGACAACGTGGTTACTTCGTCGCTATGCAGATTGGGCACATCATATTCGTTGCCGCGATAAAGGTCGTAGTGAAACTGGATAAATGCTTCCAGTTGACTCTTGTCACTGACCTTCACGATTTTTACTTCTGACATAATTTCTATTATTTAATTACGTTACGAAACATTTGGGGCTGCAAAAATACGAAAAAACATTGATACAAGCAAATAATTTATATATTATTTGGTATTTTGGTGCATATAAACAATATATGCTCATTCTCGCATCCTGTAGTTGCAAAGATATATGTGTCACCTCCGTCCTCCAGTCTGAGGCGTTTCCGCAACTCTGCTACGGACAGTGGGAAATTGCGGGTGGCAATGTTGGCCGACTTTATTCCTGACAGGGCTGAACGCAGTTCTTTCTTGTTCATTGTTGTCATTTTATCAATAGAAAAGCAACGACCGGGGAAGTCGGGTATCTCTGTTTCTGAAACAAACAAATGACTATTGGGTGCAATCTTCAAGATACCGGGATATCTCTCTGCAAGGACATCAAAACACCCTGCCTTCATTATCGAGGCATTAGGCTCATATAAATAGGCATAAGTAGAAACATGGCTATTGGGGGAAGAGGAAATTGGCATCGGAGAAACAGGAACGATGAAAGAGGAAATATTTTTTCCGGTTATATTGACGCAATGGAGTGATGGCGATGAAGATGGAGATGCCTTAGATGACAACAAAATAAGTAGCTCCTTGCACTCATTATCCACCGACACAATATGCACCTCGTGAACATATTTTTCACTCAGGTCGGCCATAGCCTTACGCCAATCGAGCATCGGCGATAGTTTGAGCATAACCAACCTTGCCTTTGTCAGAAGCAAAGGCAATAGGGCTATTACATCGGGAGTGCAATCTGAAATGGCAAATGTTCTTCCTCCATGGGAGTCACGTCGTGCCGGATCAAGATATATCACATCTGCCTTTTCGCAATAGTCAAGATAGTCCTCGGCTTCCTCACACACCACCTCCACATTATCCATATCAAGACACCTGAAGTTATGACTTGCCATATCACACAGATGTTCCTGGCGCTCCACATACACTGCTCTGCGGAATCCATGCGACATAAATGAGAAATCCACTCCGAAACCACCGGTGAGATCTATGTAAGTTGAAGAGTGAAGGTTGAAAGTTGAATAATGGAGCCTATCCAATATTGATTTTTTATACATAGCCGTCTGTTCGCTGGAGCATTGCTCCATCGAGATATGGGGTGGATAGACAATAGAGTCAACAGCAGCCCATGAGGGCAACTTGCGTCTTGCTGTCTGTCGTCCCGCTATTTGGTCGAGACAATAAGGAAGGTCAATGCCCTCCACTCCATGAGCCTTCAATGCAAGTTGTCTTACATCATCCGTCTCATGCAATTTGATAAATTCTTCATCCCTCATTCCTAATTCCTAATTCCTAATTCCTAATTCCAAATTAAATCCTAAAGTTCACTCCCATCCTAAAGTCAAATGTGCGCGAGAAAACATTTGGATGATACTTATAGTTGGTGTCGCGCCAATAATACGATGCCGAGAGGTCGATGCTCAAATTATCGGTTACAGCAAGCAAAAGACGGGGATTGAGCACAAAGAGTGTGGCATGCCCCTTGTCACCCTGAGCATTGAGATACAGTGGGTCGATAGTGGCAAGATCCTTTCCCTCATATCCCTTCCATGTGAAGATACGATAGTAGTCGGCATTAAAGGAAAGAGTGCCATACTTGCCAAACTCGATGATGGTGTTAATCTTCATACTATATCCGCTACCAAGGTTGTAATCACGATCGATAACATTGTAATAGTCGGTCAAACTTCCGCCAAGAAGGATAGCATCAATGAAAATACGTTGTTCGAGTTTGGTGATATGACCCAACTGCGGGAAACGATAGATGACTCCCGGTCCCACTGCCGCAGCCTCGGAAATGCGGAAAGGCACGTCGCTCGTTCCATCCTTCACGGGCTGTGAGTCATAATAGTTGAAATGCTGGAAGATACCAACCTCCGTCTGAATACCTTCTGTTGAAGTAAAGGGCACACCGCAAAGTCGTCCCAAGAGATGCATGCTGCTGATAAGCGGTTGGTTGCCTGTAAGTCCGAATGTCACATCTGCCAAGAAATAATCGTATGGCTTGCGTGCCCGCTCACTAAACGGGTCACCATATACGAGCGACACGTTCAGATAAGGATTCCATTCGCCACATACAAACGAGTTGTTGTCGGCAATATATCGTGCACCGGCCGAGATATTCACATTTACTGGAATACGGTCGTAGTCGTGATATTTATAGTATTTATGCCTTACCCTCCATGCATCTCCACTAATGATACGGTTGAAAGCCTTGATAGGACAAACCACACCGGCAAGGAGTTCACGCAAAAAGCGCGCACCGCCACGCTTACTGTCATCGAGGATAAGGTCGGAGATACGATATGTAACCTCTCCGATACACACTCCTCCCACGGTGGTGGCAATAAGGTCGTTTATTGCAGGTGGTTCTATCTCGCAGGTTGTTTCCCACATCAACGAACCGCAGAACGAATAGGGAATTGACTCCCAGAAGTTCATGCCATTACTGCGGGCGGCATTGAAATACAATCCGCCATGATAGGGATGGGCAAAGAGGTTGGTGGAAAACTGGTCGTTGTCCCATACAAATCCGTTCTTGATGTTATGCTTTATAGAATTTAATGAAATCTGGGCAAAATCGGCGTCAAGAACATACCTGTCGAAGCTCAACACCAATACGTTAATGCCGAATGTCTCCACGGCTGCCTTCCACGGATGTTTCTTCTGTCGCTCGGGATCGTCGAAGGCAAAGATAGACATATTCTCCTTCTTTTCGTCTTCAATCACCTGCTTCAGATAATGATTGGCCATACTGTCTATCTGCACGGCATCCAACGAGGGCACCGAGTCTGACTCCACCACTTCTGTCACAGCAGACTCTAACACTCCTGTCGCATCTGCCATTGCCATCATAGGCAATGATGCCAATATACTGATTACAAATCTCTTCATTTTCTGATTAGTCTAAAGGTTAAACCTAATTCTGCCAACATCCTGTCGCGATAGAGTCGGGCATGATTGTAATAACGTGTATTGCCGTAACCCACCGATGCGAATGCACCTATTATACGGGTTAATTGGTAATCCACGTTCACTCGCGCCTGAAGGGAGAAGAGACGTTCAGGACTTTCCTTTGAGTTCTTTTGGAATGTCTCGATATGATAATAACCCAAGTCGCCGCTTATCGACCATTTGGGGGCGAGTGTGAAATACTGACCGATACGATAGAATAACGCCCCCGAAAACTCCTCGTCGAAGCCCATATAATGAGTTCCCACACCTATGATGTTATATGTACTGCGATTGCGGAAACGCACTGCCATATTCAGTTTTGAGGATGAACCCAAAAAGGTCATCAGGTCAACCCTTGTCAGGGGATTGATATTCACAAGTCCGAGTTTGTGTACCTTCGTGTCGCGACTGTAATTGATGATTCCCACCTGCCATCCTCGTGGATGACTGATACATGAATTAACCAATCCTATCTGCCATCCATTAAGCGAGTCGGCATAATTGTATCCTGACATCTGTATGCCTCGCATATACGACGAACAAACATTTGCCACTCCCGATATCTGAATACCTCGCTTCACACCCATGGCAACATTGGTGATACCGGAGAGTTGCACTCCGCGCAATGGTTCTGTAGCCACATTTCCCAGACCGGAAATCTGCACTCCACGCATCTGCTTCGAGATATTGTAGATAGCAGATAGCTGCACTCCACGCATTTCCTTTCTATTAACACTCGAAAATGCATTCACCTGCAATCCTCTTATAGTATCTACATCTCCGAAAAGACCCACGTTGGAATGCCCCAAGTTAAAGGCGACATTAAACATAATTCTCTTCTGACGTTGCACGGAAACGTCAACCGAATCCTGCGCAACGACAGAAGAGCATAAACTCAGAAATAATATGGTCAATAATCCTTTCATGCCGCAAAATTAGAAAAAAATCTTCAAACAGCAAAGTATTTCAGTCAAATTGACCATTTTTTAAGAAAATCTGATATAAAACAACCTTCAATCTTCAATCTTCAATTTAAAGAGTTCCCTTATCCCAGTCTTTATTGTTAATCTTCTTTTCTACATTCTTCTGCTTACCCGAGAAGATGTTATAGCTTACACTGAGGCACACCATGGAGCGTTGGTCGGGAATCTCGTTCCAATGACGATATTGAATAATATCATTAGGCAATGACTCCGACTCATAGTGAGGAGTGCGCAGGAAGAATACACTTGAGAGCTGCACGCGCAGGTCCTTATGCTGGTAGAACACCGAGAGATCGCTGTTATTCTCGCACTTATGAAGGAACGGACCATTGATACTCTTTGTCACAGTGTTAAAGTACCATGACGCACCGAAGCGTCCCTTTCGGAAACCTATTTCCCAGTTGACAGGCAGACGGAAGTGCGACTGGCGTCCTACGATATCACTCTTGTATGTGTCATTCCATGCGCCTACATATACTCCAATTGTGAAAAGCTCCGATTTAAACGGTTTCAGTTTGCCCCACACCATACCGCCATACTGCAGTTCATATTTGCCGTTGAGTGGTGACATCACTATGCATCTATCGTCACCCACCTTGTCCCACTTAAAACTGCTGCAGATGGGATTGGTGATATAATCCACAAGCGCCTGTGTGTAGAGTTCGAAATACGGATTCGAAAGATTGAGCGAAAGAATGGCACAATTGTCGTTACCCGACTCCAAGTAGGGATTTCCTGTCTCAATAAGTCCTGGAATATACATCTTCGCACTGTTGCTGAGCTGGGATATCGACGGCAAAACCGGGTTCGACCTCACCTCCAATTGCACTTGTCCATTCTTTATTGGATATGACAACACGAGTTTAGGTGTGAAATAGAACTTAGAGTAGTCAGTCACGTCGTTGTCGGTGTTGACGTATGTACCTCCAACACCAAGTCGATAGGACAGTTTATTTAATTTTCCGCCGATTTCACCGTATAAATAGTGGTTGTCGTTGTGCGATGTATATGCATACTCGTTATAGTCGGACAGCATATTGCGTATCTTATAGTCTGACTTGGCAAGCGTTGCCTTATAACCAAGCGAGAGATTGGTTGAGCCCCATGTCTTGGTATAGGCAAGTTCGCCGATGAGAGAAAGTTTGTCATTCTTGGCACGCATATCGTCGTCAAAGAGTATAGCCTCCCCTTGCCCTCCGGTGATGGGTTCTTCCTGAGAAGATGTTGTCCATTGTTTATTATGGTCGTTTTGGGAGTTGTGAAAGTATGTGCCGAGTACATCGACGGTGAGTTCCTGGTTGTTCTTGAGCTTCTTGTTGAGATAGAGGTCGAGCGACGGACCGAAACTGCGCACTTTCCTCTCCAGTCGTCCCCCTCCGTCCTGCCATTGTGGATTGTTATTTGCCTCAATCACATTGTCAGTACGCCAAAACTGTGTGAAGAGGTTAGGTGAGAACTTTGCCTGGAAGGTAAAGTCGTTCTCCTTATTATATATATACTTAAGGTTGAAGTCTTGATTGCAATATCCGAAGTGGTAGTCACCGCGATAAAGATAATCAGAAACGGTGGTTCCATCGGTGAAAACATACGAATCTTCACTCTCGCAATTGGCATTATTGCGATACTGCATACTATAGTCGAATGCTACCTGATGATTGCCCTTGTTATAGCGCACATATAGATTTGTATTGTTGAATGCCACCCATGCAGCCTGCATCACGTCGAAACCAGCGGCATAACCAGCATCAAGAGGTTGGGTCTTGATGTTGATAAGCGTACCCACATCGGCATATCGTGCCGGTGGAATCGTGTAATATTCCACATTCTTGATCTTATCTACGGGTATGCTCTTGAGGTCATTATCTGTGGCTTCCACACCATTAACGAGTATCTTCATCGACTTACCAGTCATTGACTTTAATGTGCCGGTCTGGACATCATAGCGCAATCCCGGGAGAGTGGTGAGTATCTCCTGAGTCTGACGCGATATCTTCTTCTGTTCGTCGGAGAAGGTGAACACCGAGCGGTCAACCTTATCCACACGATGGTGGCCTTTCACCACTACACCATTGATGGCATATTCCTCACCTTGCATGCGAATTTCGCCGATTTCACCGATTTCAACGATTCGTTCCAATGTTTTCAATCCCACACAAGAAGCACGCATCCTCACCTTCGGTTCCTGGCAAGGAATGACAAACTGACCGTTTTCATTGGTCACGCCACCAGTGATAAAGGTGGTGTCGGCAATCGAAAGCAGTTGGATATTAGCAAAAATCACAGGATGCCCGTTTTCATCGACAAGTTGTCCTATTAGTCTTCTCTCTGCCTTGTTCACACATTCCACGGCAATAATACTATCTCCCACACTTATCGAGATGGGATAGAAACCGACAATGTCTCTCACTGCATCCAACACAGGGCGGTCATCAAGATGCTTTGTAACGGTGAAATCTTCAAGTTCGTTGTATATAAAACTGATATGATAACGTGAAGAGGCACGATCGAGGTCGATAAGTGCCTTTGACATCGACATGTCGTGATAATCACGTGATACACGCTGTGCATTTCCGCTTGCTGGCATCATCAACAAGAGGATTATAATGATGATAATGGTAATCATAACTTAATCCACCACAAGGGTGTCTCCATTAATTTCGATGTTGATATTCTCAAATGTGTTCAGTTCCTCTATATTTTTCTCCAGCCCGCGACGTGTGTCGAGACGATAATATAGACGTAGGGTCTTGGCCT
>SAMEA3663103__coassemble_306_pt1 | contig 26785 bp, 17 predicted proteins | sample SAMEA3663103__metabat2_low_PE_014 | metagenome-assembled genome bin SAMEA3663103 (sample SAMEA3663103) | pig gut metagenome | biome: pig gut; feature: pig-associated habitat; material: faeces | place: France | collected 2012 | reverse complement strand
TCATCTCTCCAGAGCCACATGCTCGAAGTTTGTCCTCTCATCGCAGTTGACAAACCCACACTTGAGGTACACTTCCTCGGTATCGGTATCCGCAAGGAGCAGACAGCCCGTCTTGTCTTCACATCCAAGACCGGTAAGGGTATCAAGGCAACAGTTGTTGACCTCGGCAACCGCTTCCGTCTTATCACAAGTGAGGTAGAGTGTATCGAACCTAAGCCAATGCCCAAGCTCCCCGTAGCATCCGCTCTCTGGGTTCCGCAGCCTACATTCGAGATTGGTGCCGGAGCATGGATTCTCGCAGGTGGTACTCACCACAGTGCATTCTCTTACGACATCACTGCCGAGTATTGGGAAGACTTCGCCGAGATGGTAGGTATCGAATATGTCAACATCGACAAGAACACCACTATCAGCGGATTCAAGAACCAGCTTCGCAACAACGAGGTATATTACATGTTGAACAAGGCGTTGAGATAAGAATATGACAGCAAAAGAAACAATCCAACAGGGTAAAGCCATTCTCGGTATCGAGTTTGGCTCTACCCGTATCAAGGCCGTTCTCATCGACGGTGAGAACAATCCTATAGCACAGGGAAGTCACGAATGGGAAAACCAGCTTGTTGACGGACTCTGGACCTACAGTACCGAGGCCATTTGGTATGGCTTACAAGACTGCTATGCCGACCTTCGCAAGAACGTGCTTGCCGAGTATGAAATCGAGATTGAGGAACTTGCCGCTATTGGCATCAGTGCCATGATGCACGGCTATATGGCCTTCAACGAGCAACAGAATATTCTCGTTCCCTTCCGCACATGGCGCAACACCAATACCGCCAAGGCAGCCGCAGAACTGTCGGAGCTATTCGTGTATAACATTCCTCTCCGTTGGAGCATCTCACACATCTATCAGGCAATCCTCGACAACGAGGAGCATGTGGCAGACATTGACTTCCTTACCACTCTTGCCGGCTACATCCACTGGCAACTCACCGGCAATAAGGTGCTTGGCATAGGCGATGCCTCAGGTATGCTGCCTATCGATCCCGAAACACACAACTACTCTGCCGCTATGGTTGAGAAATTCAACAAGCTCATTGCTCCCAAGGGATTCAACTGGACATTGCTCGACATTCTGCCTGAGGTGTTGAATGCTGGCGAGAATGCCGGTTTCCTTACTGCCGAGGGTGCAAATAAACTCGACATCTCTGGACACCTGAAACCAGGTATTCCACTCTGTCCTCCCGAAGGCGATGCAGGCACCGGTATGGTAGCCACCAACGCCGTAAAGCAGCGCACTGGTAATGTGTCTGCAGGAACTTCTTCCTTCTCAATGATAGTATTGGAGAAAGACCTCAGCAAACCCTACGAGATGATCGATATGGTGACAACACCCGATGGCTCACTCGTGGCAATGGTTCACTGCAACAACTGCACCAGCGACCTCAACGCCTGGGTGAATCTCTTTAAGGAATATCAGCAACTGCTTGGTATCCCGGTAGATATGAACGAGGTGTTCGGCAAACTCTACAACAATGCCCTCACAGGTGATGCCGATTGTGGCGGACTTATTGCATATAACTATATCTCTGGTGAACCAGTAACTGGTCTTGCCGAGGGACGCCCCATGTTCGTGCGCTCAGCCAACGACAAGTTCAATCTTGCCAACTTCATGCGCGCCAACCTCTACGCCTCTGTCGGTGTGCTTAAGATAGGTAATGACATTCTCTTCAACGAGGAGCATGTCAAGGTTGACCGTATCACCGGTCATGGCGGTTTATTCAAGACCAAGGGTGTAGGTCAGCGTGTCCTCGCAGCTGCCATCAACTCTCCCATCTCCGTAATGGAGACCGCAGGCGAAGGTGGAGCATGGGGTATCGCCCTTCTTGCTTCCTACCTTATTAATAATAGTAATGGTTCTACCCTCGCCGATTGGCTTGAGTCGAATGTCTTCGCTGGCAACACTGGCGTTGAGATTGCTCCTACAGCCGAGGATGTAGCCGGATTCAACAAGTGGATCGAGAACTACAAGCGCGGTCTTGCCATCGAGCAGGCAGCTGTTGATAATAAGGCTTAATTGTTGCAAAGCAGCGAAATTATTGAAAAAAAATTCTTTCCAAAAAATTAAAGATGAAAAGAGTACTTACAACTATAACACTGTCTGCAGCGATGTCTGCAGCAGTGTTTGCAGAAAATGCAACTGTGACTATCCACGCCGATCAGGGCAAGCAGAAAATCTACAAGGAAATCTATGGCCAGTTTGCCGAGCACCTCGGTTCATGTATCTACGGAGGTCTCTGGGTAGGTGAAAACTCCCAGATACCTAATATCAATGGTTATCGTAAGGATGTATTCGATGCCCTTAAGGCCCTTCAGATTCCCGTACTCCGCTGGCCGGGCGGTTGCTTTGCCGACGAGTATCACTGGATGGATGGTATTGGTCCTAAGGAGAAGCGTCCCAAGATGCAGAACAACAACTGGGGCGGCACCATCGAGGACAATTCCTTCGGTACTCACGAGTTCCTCAACCTCTGCGAGATGCTCGGATGCGAACCCTACATTAGCGGTAACGTTGGTAGCGGTACCGTTGAGGAACTTGCCAAGTGGGTGGAGTATATGACCAGCGACGGTGATACCCCTATGGCAAAACTGCGTCGTCAGAACGGTCGCGACAAGGCATGGAAGGTAAAGTTCCTCGGTGTAGGTAACGAGAGTTGGGGTTGCGGCGGAAGCATGCTTCCCGAATACTATGCCGACCTCTATCGTCGCTACCAGACATACTGCCGCAACTACGACGGCAACAATCTGTATAAGGTTGCCAGTGGTGCGAGCGACTACGACTGGAACTGGACAAAGGTGCTGATGGACAAGGCAGGCCACACCATGAACGGTATCTCCCTCCATTACTACACTGTTACAGGATGGTCAGGCAGCAAGGGAGCCGCTCTCAAGTTCAATCCCGATGAATACTATTGGACAATGGGCAAGTGCCTTGAGGTAGAAGATGTCATCAAGCGTCATGCCGCCATTATGGACAAGAAGGACCCCGACAAGAAGATTGGTTTGCTGCTCGACGAATGGGGAACATGGTGGGATGAGGAGCCCGGTACAATCCCCGGTCACCTCTATCAGCAGAACACCATGCGCGACGCTTTCGTGGCAGCCCTCTCACTCAATGTCTTCCATCGTCACACCGACCGTCTTCGCATGGCCAACATCGCTCAGGTTGTCAACGTGCTCCAGTCGATGATCCTCACCGACCAGAAGGGCACCGGTCACATGGTTCTCACTCCCACCTATCACGTCTTCGAGATGTACAAGGGATTCCAGGAGGCCACCTATCTTCCTTGCGATGTCAACGTTGATTCGATAGAGGTACGCGGTGACGATCACGCCAAGGATGGTCGCAAGGTACCTGCCGTGAGCACATCAGCCGCCAAGAAAGCCGATGGCAGTATCATCATGTCGCTTGCCAACGTATGCCTCGACAAGGCTCAGACCCTCACCATCAACCTCGACGGAGCTCAGGCAAAGTCAGTGAGCGGTCGCATCCTCACCTGCAAGAATATCACCGACTACAACGACTTCGACAACACTCAGGTAGTAGTTCCCACTGCATTTAAGGACGCAAAAATAAAGAAAAACGTGCTTACAGTGAAAATTCCTGCCAAATCTATCGTTGTTCTCGATATAAAATAGTATCTTTGCAGCCGATATCACAATCTCTTAAGTAAAAACATGTAACTCATTATAAAACTTTAAAAAGATGAATGACAAGAATCTTATGAACAAGGCAGCGGATAACATCCGTATCCTCGCTGCCTCAGCTGTAGAAAAAGCAAAGAGTGGACACCCCGGTGGTGCCATGGGTGGTGCAGACTTTATCAACGTGCTCTATAGCGAGTACCTGAAGTATGACCCCCAGAATCCCGAGTGGGTAGGTCGCGACCGTTTCTTCCTCGATCCCGGCCACATGGCTCCGATGCTCTATTCACAGCTTACCCTTATCGGCAAGTTTACCCTCGATGAACTTGCTCAGCTTCGTCAGTGGGGTTCTCCCACCACCGGTCACCCCGAGTTTGAGATCGCCCGTGGTATTGAGAACACTTCAGGTCCTCTCGGTCAGGGTCATGTGTTTGCCGTAGGTGCTGCCATTGCCGCCAAGTTCTTGGCTGCCCACACTGGCAACCCCACCTTCGATAAGGAGACGATATATGCATATATCTCCGACGGTGGTATTCAGGAGGAGATTTCTCAGGGTGCAGCCCGTATTGCATCAGTTCTCGGTCTTGACAACCTCATCATGTTCTACGACTGCAACGACATCCAGCTCTCTACCGAGACCAAGGAAGTTATGAACGAGGACACAGCTGCCAAGTATCGTGCCCTTGGTTGGGAGGTATTCGAGATCAACGGTAACGACGTTGACCAGATTCGCGAGGCACTCGACAAGGCAAAGAAGGTAGAAGGCAAGCCCACCCTCATCATTGGTAAGTGTATTATGGGTAAGGGAGCCCTCAAGGCCGACGGTTCTTCTTATGAAGCCAACTGCAAGACCCACGGTGCTCCTCTCGGAGGCGACGCATTCGTCAACACCATCAAGAATCTTGGCGGTGATCCCGAGAACCCCTTCCAAATCTTCCCCGAGGTCAAGGAACTCTATGCCAAGCGTGCCGAGGAACTCAAGGGCATTTGCGCCGAGCGTTATGCCGAGGAGAAGGCATGGGCCGATGCTAATCCTGAGAAGGCTGCCCAGCAGGCAGAGTGGTTTAGCGGCAAGGCTCCCAAGATTGACTGGAGCAAGTGTGTGCAGAAGGACAACGATGCCACACGTAGTGCATCAGCCGCTTGTCTAAGCGTATTGGCACAGCAGGTGCCCAATATGATCTGCGCATCAGCCGACCTCTCCAACTCCGACAAGACCGACGGATTCCTGAAGCAGACCAAGGCTCTCGTCAAGGGAGATTTCAGTGGTGCATTCTTCCAGGCAGGTGTTGCCGAGCTCACTATGGCATGCTGCTGCATCGGTATGTCTCTGCATGGTGGTGTAATCCCCGCCTGCGGAACATTCTTCGTATTCTCAGATTATATGAAACCCGCCGTACGTATGGCAGCCCTTATGCAATTGCCCGTTAAGTTCATTTGGACCCACGATGCATTCCGTGTTGGTGAGGATGGACCTACCCACGAGCCCGTTGAGCAGGAGGCACAGATCCGCCTGATGGAGAAACTGAAGAACCATGCCGGCAAGAACTCTTGCCTCGTACTCCGTCCTGCCGATGCCAAGGAGACAACCGTAGCTTGGGCAATGGCAATGGAGAATATGGACACACCTACAGCCCTTATCTTCAGCCGTCAGAACATCAACAACCTTCCCGAGGGCAACGACTACGAGCAGGCTCGCAAGGGAGGTTATATAGTGGCAGGTTCAGATGAGAATCCCGATGTAGTACTCGTTGCCACCGGTTCTGAGGTATCAACCCTCGTCAGCGGTGCCGAACTCCTCCGCAAGGATGGCGTTAAGGTGCGCATCGTGAGTGTACCTTCTGAGGGTCTGTTCCGCACTCAGAGTGCCGAGTATCAGCAGAGCGTTGTTTCTGTTGGAGCCAAGGTATTCGGTATGACCGCCGGTCTGCCTGTCAACCTCCAGGGCTTCCTGATTGGTGCAGCTCCCGAGTCAAAGATTTGGGGACTTGAGAGCTTCGGTTTCTCAGCTCCTTACAAGGTTCTCGACGAGAAGCTCGGCTACACCGGTCAGAACGTTTACGAACAAGTAAAAGCGATGTTGTAATATGGAAGTAAAGACAGTTGGAGTAGCTTGCGATCACGCAGGTTTCGCATTAAAGAAATATGTGCTCCAGTACTTGGACGAGCATGGCTATGCCTACAAGGATTTCGGCACATATAGCGACCTCAGCTGCGATTATCCCGATTTTGGCCATGCCTTAGGCGAAGCCATTGAGAGCGGAGAAGTATATCCCGGCATTGCCATTTGCGGTAGTGGTGAGGGTATCAGCATCACTCTCAACAAGCATCAGGGAGTTCGCGCAGGTCTTGCTTGGATTCCTGAGATTGCCCATCTGTGCCGTCAGCACAACGATGCCAACGTACTTGTTATGCCAGGTCGTTTCATCGACAACAAGACAGCAGGAGCAATCATGGACGAGTTTTTCAAGACCACGTTTGAGGGCGGTCGCCATCAGCGTCGTGTCGAGAAGATACCCGTAAATAAATAATAAATTAGTAAATAATTTATAGTATAAAATAATCCGCGCTTAGAAAAATCTAAGTGCGGATTTTTTATGGCATTACAATCGGGTGTGCTAATGCCATCAAATTGCCGTTCCTTTACCTTTGTGTTAAAAAAGAATAAATTTATAGTGTTAAGTGTACAACTTATGGTATTTTTTCGTAACTTTGCATCGATTTTGGGGGGATTGCACCCTAATTAATTGAATTACAGTTAGTTAGATATAAAATAGGTATTTTTTAAGATGAGACAATTAAAGATTCAGAAGAGTATTACAAACCGTTCGAGCGAGGCTCTGGACAAGTATCTTGTTGAAATCGGTCGTGCACCGCTTATCTCCATCGACGAGGAGATAGAACTGGCACAGAAGATTCGCAAGGGCGGTCCTGAAGGCGAGAGAGCCAAGGACAAGTTGGTTACAGCCAACCTGAGATTCGTCGTTTCGGTAGCCAAGCAGTATCAGCACCAGGGACTAACTCTTACTGATTTGATTGACGAGGGTAACATTGGTCTTATTAAGGCAGCACAGAAGTTTGACGAAACACGAGGATTTAAGTTTATCTCTTATGCAGTATGGTGGATTCGCCAGAGCATTCTACAGGCCATCGCCGAGCAGAGCCGCATTGTGCGCCTGCCTCTCAACCAAGTTGGTTCGCTCAACAAGATCAACCACGAGATCAACAAGTTTGAGCAGGAGAACCAGCGTCATCCGTCAGTACAGGAGTTAAGTCAGATGACCAAGCTCGACGAGGAGAAGATTGGTCAGAGCCTTATGGCCGACGGTCACCACGTGTCGATCGACGCTCCGTTCCAGGAAGGTGAGGACAACTGCATGCTCGACGTGATGGCGAGTGGCGATGACAGCCGCACCGACCGTATGGTTGACCATGAGTCTATGGCAATGGAGCTCAACAATGTGCTGAGCAAGGTGCTTAAGGACCGCGAGATAACCATCATCCGCGAGTGCTTCGGTATAGGATGCCACGAGAAGGGACTTGAGGAGATTGGCGACCAGCTCGGTCTTACCCGCGAACGTGTTCGCCAGATACGTGAAAAAAGTATAGCAAAGCTGCGCGACAGCGGCAATGCAAAGATTTTGATGAAATATTTAGGATAATTTGCCGAAATATTTTGCTGTCCCAAAAAAAATTCGTACCTTTGGGGCGCATGAAGAGCAAATGGTCCATAAAGATACTAATGCTGGGCATACTGTCATGTATGTCCAGCATTTCTTTTGGAGGAGTCAAGACATCCGACTCGCTCCTCATCCAGCGTATATATGACTACCGCCGCAACTTTGCAGCCGAGGTATGCGACTCCACGCGCAACATATATATAAAATATGATGTAGATGTACTCAAGCGCAATGCCTCGCTTGCCCTCGTGCCGTCGCTCTACGACATATCCAAGGGGAAGAGAAGTTTTGTGGGAGAGATGTACGGAACGATAAGATTCAAGGACGTAAAGCACTATGACATACAGAAAGAACTGCAATTGACCACTGTGCCCCACTCTGGGAATATCATGCCTACGATGGTCAACTATATAGTGCCCGACCTATATTCCATCGACCTGCTTGAGGGCACGTTGCTGTCGCCATTCAACAGGCAGAACAAGATATTCTATTTCTACAGAGTGACACCGGTGAGCAACAAATTCAGTATTGTGTCATATATACCCCGGGCGAGAAACACACAGTTGGTTAAAGGATTCGCCCTTGTGGATAACCTGACGGGAAGAATAGTGAACGCAAAGATATTGGGTACATACGACATGATGGAGTTCTCGGTGGATGTGGAGATGGGAGACATCAACAACAACCCATCGATCATACCGATACGCTCTACCGCGAGAACGATGTTCAAGTTTATGGGCAACCATATCCGAACTACCTTCTATGCTTCATTCAACTGCCACGGAGCGATACCCGACAGTATCACCGACAAACGACTCGCCATGAACTATCTGCGACCAATGGCTCTCACTGCCAAGCAGCGTGGACTCTATGACGAGCACTACGGCAACACCGATACCATACCCACCGTAAAGCGAAAACCGAACACATGGGACATCATCGGCAATCATATCTTCAACAGCCACTCTACAGGAAGCGAAAAAGCATCGGTGAGATTGTCGCCACTGATTAACCCTCTCTATCTCAGCTACAGCGGACGAAGGGGTCTGTCGTATCATCTGAAGATGGGTGGCACACTGAAATTCAATGAGTCGCATTTTATCTCGTTTACACCACGAATAGGATACAACTTCAAAATTAAGCAGCTGTTTTTCAACACGCCGCTGAGATATAACTTCAGCAACAAATACAGGGGATGGATAGAGGCCGATGTGGCCAACGGCAACAGGATATCCAACTTTCAGCTGCCCGACTATTTCAACGACTTCAACATGCGACTGTCGCTCAACTATATGATAGGTAAGGTGGAGATGACACCCACTCTTATGTATCACAGCAGGACCGCCGTCAACCCGGAAGCCGTGAGAGCCGAGGGCAAGGAGACGAAATACAACAGTTTTGCCCCGTCGCTGAGAATGACCTACACCCCCACCCCTGCGTGGCCCACGCTCTCGCTGAACTATGAACGGGGAATAAAGAACGTGATGAAATCCAATATGGAATACGAGAAATGGGAGTTTGACGCGTCGTATAAGAGGAAGATGCAATCGCTGCGCATACTTAACCTGCGCGCAGGTTACGGATTCTACAGCAGTCGCAAGGTGACCCACTTCATCGACTACACCAACTTCCACGAGAACTACCTGCCCGACGGATGGGACGACGATTGGTCGGGTGAGTTTCAGTTGGTTAACAGCGATTGGTATAACATGTCCCGATCCTACTTCCGGGCAAATGCCTCATTTGAGTCGCCGCTGATGTTCTTGGCATTTACACCGTGGGTGGGCAAATATCTGGAGACGGAAAGGGCATACGCCAGTTTTCTGTTGCTCGACAATACGAGGCCTTACACTGAGTTGGGTTATGGATTTAAGTCGAGATACCTGTCTTTGGGGGCTTTCGTGTCGTTCCTAAGTATGAGTTTCCAAGAAATAGGATTCAAATTCACATTAGAATTATTTAGAAAATGGTAAGCATATATGAGTGCATTAACAGTATATAAGGCAAGCGCGGGAAGCGGAAAGACATTCACCCTTGCCACGGAATACATCAAACTGCTGATAGACAATCCGCAGTGCTATAGAAATATCCTCGCAGTGACCTTCACAAACAAAGCCACCGAGGAGATGAAGATGCGCATACTAAGTCAATTGTATGGCATCGCCAACCAACTGTCCGACTCCGACGACTATCTCGCCGCAGTGTGCCGGTCGCTTCCCCTTGACCCCAAGGAGGTAAGACGCCGTGCTGCCACAGCTCTCAACCTGCTGCTGCATCACTACAGCAACTTCAGGGTGGAGACCATCGACTCGTTCTTCCAACGCGTGCTGCGCAACCTGGCACGCGAACTCGATCTCACCGCCAACCTGAAAATCGAGCTCAACGACTATGAGGTGGAAGACATGGCTGTGGATGAACTGATAGCGTCGCTGCGCATGAACGACGACCTGATGAAGTGGATTCTCGATTATATCCAGGACAATATCAATGACGACAAGGGATGGAATGTGATCACTCCGCTGAAGACATTCGGACGCACCATCTTCCGCGACTTCTATAAGTTGGAGAGCAAGAGACTGACCGAGGTGACCGCCAATCCCGACTTCTTCAGGAATTATATAAAAGACATCAAGGCGGTGGCCGACAATGCCAAGGCTGAATTTCAGAAAGTGGCAAAGACGTTCTTCGATTGCCTCGACGCCAACGGTCTGGATGTGAGTGATTTCTCAAGAGGCAGTAGCGGTGTGTGCGGATTCTTCATCAAACTGCGCGATATGACCGCACTTGACAAAGCCATCGGCAAACTGGTGACGGATGCAGCCTACGACTCTGAGAAATGGGTGAAGAAAGACCATAGAGACCGAGCCAGGATTATCACATTAGTGGAAGACCAACTCAGGCCTCTGCTCAACCGAGCATTAGATGACTTCAAGGATAATTACGAGGCCTATCTGTCAGCCCTCACCACATTGAAGCACCTCAACGAACTGCGGCTATTGGGCAGCATTGAGCGCAAGGTGAGGGAACTGAACGACGAGGCAGGCAGATTCCTGCTTAGCGACACGCAACAATTGCTCAACTCACTGATACAAGACACCGACTCGCCTTTCATATTCGAAAAGATAGGAGCAATACTCGAACATATCATGATCGACGAGTTTCAGGACACGAGTACTGTGCAATGGGCCAACTTCAAAGTGCTGCTCAACGAGTGCATGAGTCATCAGTCATCATCCAACCTTATCGTAGGCGACGTCAAGCAGAGCATCTACCGATGGCGCTCGGGCGACTGGCGACTGCTGAATAATATCACCGGCGAATTTGCCAATCCCGACGAGACCATGCACATCACCACGCTCGACACCAACTACCGCTCTCAAGGCAATGTGGTGGAGTTCAACAACCATTTCTTTGTAGAGGCGGCAGGTATTGAATGTGCCGACATGAAGGATTACTGCAGCGAAATGTCAGAGCAACTGAAGACCGCATACGCCGACGTGGAACAGAAATACAAGGAAAAGAACAAAGGCAATGGTGAGGTGGTTGTGGAAATGCTGCCAAAGGATAGCGAGGACGAGGATATGATGGCTGCCATTGAGAGATATATCGACAGTCTGACAGCCGACGGGGTGCCACTCAACAAGATAGCCATACTGGTGAGAAAAAATGAAGACATCAAGAATATCGCTAGCTATTTTGCCACAGAGCGTCCCGACTTGCGCATCATCAGCGACGAGGCATTCCAACTCAATGTGTCTATCACGGTGAGGATTATCATCAACGCATTGTATCTGCTCACTCATCCCGACGAGATGCTCATCCAAGCCACACTTGCCAAACTGTATCAACAGGGGGTGGCACAACCGGGCATCAGCGACAACCAACTGCTTCTGACGGGACAACCGCTCGCATCACTGCTGCCTGAGGAATATACCGCCAATATGGAGACTCTGGCAGCCATGCCCCTCTTCGAGACCGTAGAGAACATATACCGTATCTTCAACCTGTCTAAGATAAAGGGCGAAGAGGCATATATTTGCGCCTTCTATGACCATCTCGCCGACTATCTGGCGAGCAGTACGGGAAAGATAGAAGGTTTTATCGACGAATGGAACGCCACGTTATCACGAAAGACTATCAGTGTGGGAGAGCAGGACGGAATACGCATCATTTCCATACACAAAAGCAAGGGACTGGAGTTTGACAATGTGATCATCCCCTTCTGCGACTGGGCCAACGAACTCAGCGGCAACCAATTATGGTGCAGTCCGAAGAAAGAGCCATACAACCAACTGCCGTTCCTCGCTGTGGATTACAAGCAGGAGTTGCAGAAGACGATATATGCCGATGACTATAACATCGAGAAGAGTCAGAATGTAGTGGATAATCTCAATCTGCTGTACGTGGCGTTTACAAGGGCTGTTGACAACCTGTATGTCATCAGCAACCGCGGGCAGTCTGCATCCCGAAGGGCACGACTGATAGAACAAACCCTGCCCAAAGTGGTTGCCTCACTGGAAGGGGCTACCCTGGAGGGGGAGGAAGACAAGGATAGCAAGCTCATCTTCAGATATGGAAAGAGATATGTTGCCAATGCTGTGACGGAGAATAATGCGGATTGCAAGACGGAGAATGTACTTAAAAAACCGTCGAAGCCGGTGATTGTGGAGGTGGAGGAATACGACACCCAAGTGGAGTTCCGACAGAGCAACAAGAGCAGGGAGTTTATCTCGGGCGATGATGACACTGAGAGCAACGGCTATCTGAAACTTGGTTGCATATTGCACAACGTATTCTCCAAAATACGCACGTCGGATGATGTGGATGGAGTGCTACTGCAACTCGAACAGGACGGACTGCTATACGACGAGAAATTCAACAAGGAGCGCATCGTGAGTTTGCTGCGCAAGCGACTCACCCACCCCAAGGTGGCGGAATGGTTTGCCACGGGCAATACCCTCTACAACGAGTGCACCATCCTTTATGTGAATCCCGACACCGGAAAAGTGGAGGAGCAGCGTCCCGACCGAGTCATCATGAATGGTGACTCCATCACCGTCGTTGACTTTAAGTTTGGACACCCGCGCGACTCTTATTACGACCAGGTGAGGGGGTATATGCAATTGCTCTCATCCATGGGTCACAAGAATGTGAAGGGCTACCTATGGTTCGTATATAGCAATGAAGTTAAAGAAGTTATTTAAGGGATATAAGGAGTAAAAAAAGATATGAAGACGTTTCTTGAATACGTAGCAGAAGACATTATCAATAAGTATGGCACCAACCTGTCGCGCACTGCCGTGGTGTTCCCCAACAAACGTGCGGCACTGTTTCTCAACGAGCATCTCGTGAGACTGGCAGGCAAACCGATATGGAGTCCATCGTATATCACTATCAGCGAACTGTTCCGCCGTCATACACAGTTGGTTACGGGCGATCAGATAAAGTTAATATGCGACCTGTATAAGACATATACCGAGGTGACGGAGAGCGACGAGACACTCGACCATTTCTATGGTTGGGGACAAGTGATGCTTGCCGACTTCGACGACATAGACAAGAATATGGCCGATGCAAATAAGGTGTTCTGCAACCTGCGCGACCTTCACGAACTCGACGATGTGTCGTATCTCTCGCCAGAGCAAGTGGAGACACTCAAACTCTTCTTCAGCAACTTCAGTGAGGACAAAACCACCGAACTAAAGAAGAGGTTTATGAAGATATGGAGCCGCTTTGGTGACATCTATAGATTGTACAACGAGCGTCTTGAGGCGCAGGGTATCGCCTACGAGGGGGCACTCTATCGCAAGGTGGCAACAGACGACAGTGTGGATTTCGACTTCGACAGGTATATCTTTGTGGGATTCAACGTACTGCAGAGAGTGGAGCAACTACTATTCTCAAAACTGCAGAAAATGGGAAAGGCAAAGTTCTATTGGGACTTCGACGACTACTATCTAGCGACCAAGAAAGGACACGTCAACCCATCGGAAGCGGGGCATTATATCAAGCAGTATCTACCCTACTTCACCAACGAACTCGATACCAGTGATGCCGACATATACCGCAACTTCAGAAAAGCGAAAAAAATAACATACGCATCGGCAACGACTGAAGACGTGCAGGCAAGATATGTGGGACAATGGCTCAAGGAGGGCAACCGCATCGACGACGGCAGAAAAACGGCTGTGGTGATGTGCGACGAGGCTCTGCTGCAGAGTGTCATCCACTCAATACCCGAGGAGGTTAACGACATCAACGTGACTACCGGTTATCCACTGCAACAGACGCATTTCGCATCGCTGCTGGAAGACATCGCCGCCCAACATACCGAGGACTATGACAACAAGCAATTGCTGGAATGGGCTATAGCTATGCTTAAACTGATGGCTCAGGGGCATGCCAACACAAACGGGGAAACCACAGGGCAAGACAACCAACTCACCTCGGAGGCACTCTTCCGCACATACACCGTGGTGAACAGATTACTGGAACTGGTGAACAATGGCGACCTGGATGTTGACCGACGCACGATGATGCGACTGTATGGCGAGATTGTGCGCACAACGAGTATCCCGTTCCATGGCGAACCGGTGGTGGGAGTGCAGTTTATGGGAGTGCTCGAGACACGCAACCTCGACTTTGAGCATCTGCTGGTGTTGTCGTGCAACGAGGGTAATATGCCCAAGGGAGTTAACGACACGTCGTTCATACCATATAACGTGCGCAAAGCCCACGGACTGACCACCATCGACAACAAGGTGTCGATATATGCCTATTATTTCTACCGACTGATGCAGAGGGCAGAGGACATCACCATAGTATATAACAATGCCGCCGACGTGACATCAACGGGCGAGATGAGCCGATTCATGCTACAGATGCTTGTAGAAAGCGGGCACGACATTGAACGACTGGCACTCTCATTGCCGCAAGAGGCAGGAAGCACGACATGCCAGGACGAGAAAAAGACCAAAGAGGTGATGGAAAGGCTGCACAAGCGATTTGACAAGCAGCGCAATCCAGAACGCACCACCCCGATGTTCACACCGAGTTCGCTGAATATCTACCAAAAATGCCCGAAGAGATTCTACTACAGATATGTGGCAGAGATAATCGAACCGGAGGATGATGCTGACGACGGAAAGATTGATGCACCCACATTCGGAAACATATTCCACGATGCCGTACAAAAAATATACGAGCGCGTCATTGCCGCATATAAATCCCACACTATCCAGCCACAGACGCTGAAACAGCTGTTGGCCAACGACGCCTACATCAAGGGAGTTGTTGATGACATCATGCACCCTGTCAACGGTATCCAACTTATCAACGCCAGTGTGATCATCACATATATCAAACAACTGCTCAAGATTGACAGCCGCCTTGCCCCGTTCACCATCCTCGGACTGGAGAATGTGGTGATGAAGGATATCAATGTGAAGACTGCCGAGGGACAACTCACCACCACCATCGGAGGACGTATCGACAGGATGGACTGTGTGAAATGTGCCGACGGAGTGAGGCGAATACGCGTGATTGACTATAAGACGGGAAAGAACAACAAGAGGAACGACGGGTATATACTCCAGTCGTTCATCTACTCTCTGCTCGTGGATGAGTCGCCAATGATGAATCCCGAAAAACTGGAAGTGTCGCCGGCATTGCTCTACATACAACACTCAGCAGGTAAAGACTTCGACCCTACGGTGGTGTATGAGAAGGAGAAGGTGACCAACGTGTCAAAATTCCGTGAGGAGTTTATGAACATCGTGGAGCAGATTATTGCCGAGATATTCAACCCCGAACAGCCATTCGCATGCACCGACGACAAGACGGCATGCACCCACTGCCCCTACAGCAACCTCTGCGGAGTGTAGATATGTGGAGTATTGATAATCAGAATATTATCGAGGCGTGCAGTCCCTTGGCCGAATTGCCCATAACACATGGTGAGACTGATATCGAGATATCCTTCTTGCGCGAGTGAGTAAAGACCAGTGCTGCTGCAGTACCGAGGGCTGCGCCTCCAAGTACGTCCCACACGTCATGCTTATCGGCATACACCCTACCCCATGCCACGTAAGTGCTTACTGCGTAGGCAGGTATGCCCCACTTCCATCCATATCGCTTCATCAAATAGGTGGCCCCGTCAAAGGCCAATGCTGTATGCGTACTGGGAAATGAGTGGTTGCCAGTGCCGTCGGGGCGTGACTTCTTGATAGATGCCTCTAGGGCATAGTTGGCTACAATTGTGGCAGCCGTACTCAGTCCGAGTTCTGCCATTCCTTTGGTGTCGTTCTCAACAATCGACACGGTGAGCGCCGCCAATGTTGGTGTTACACTAAGCACATCTGTGCTACGCTCCACAAATGTTTTCTGTGCCATTGTCGGCATACAGAGGACAAATAATAATGTCAAGATAGTAATTCTCATCTCATTCTTATTTTGAGTTTATAAATATTTCCTGTTTCGATATGCATCACGCGACGTATGTCGTCGTCGAGCGGAGAGATGGCAAGAGCTACATGCCCCATCGTGCGACGCAGGTTGATCTCGGCAAGGGCAAGTCGCCTGCCCTCCAACGCCATCATGTCGATGCCAAAGGGACCGGTATAAGAGAGATTAGCACCAAGATAATCGCATGCCGCGGAGGTGAAGGCATCTAGGTCATCGAGAGATATGTATCGCGACAATATATCGTGCTTAACAGTCTCAGTGGCAAGGAGATTGCCCGTATATGCTCCATTAACGGTTTGGAACAACGACAGTCCCAAATATTCCACCTTTCCATCGGGATGGCGATAAAACTCCATACCGAAATCCATTACCTTATTATATAAAGGCTCTATCATCACTGTGCCCTGATGCCTGAGTGTGTTGCGCAACCATCCCTGTGTATGCTCATCGAGAGTGTCGTCAAGAAAACGTATGCCCCTGCCGCTACTGCTCCATGGTGCCTTTGCCACCACCTTATTATATTTAAATATAAGGTCGTGGATGGTATTTAGCGTAGAGCACTCGAAAGCCTCGGATATCCCTATCTGGGCGAGGAGGTGCATGGCCGTGCGACGGTGTGACTCTTCACGCACTCTCTGAAGCACTTCGGCTTCGGGCAGCAAACCCTCATCAACACCATGACGACGCAACGAATACACCAACGCCCTGTCCCATCCCCACGGATTGATGCTTGTGAAGGCGTAATCACGCAGTTGTCGCTCCTCAATAAACTCCACCTCTGGCTCATGCCACCTGCGATATTTAGCCACCTGCTGCGATAGTCGGGTAAAAGTGCGTCGGGCATGGGCAATATCGCCTACCAGGACAACATCGCCATCCTTTGCCCACAAGGCTGGGATATAATCTAGCGACGCACGCAATGCACGTGCAGCATGCGGAGGTGTGAAATTATCAACATCTGTGGCCAATGCAAGATCGTGGCCAGGATTGAAGATATGTAATGTCTTGTCCATTTTATCTATTCATATTTTATCTATAAACATACAAAAACGCCCCAAAAAGAGGCAAATTATCCTTTTCGGGCACAAAATTACAATTTTTTTTTGATATTTTGCCATATAGAGTTTGCAATTTCCAAATTTATTATTAACTTTGTGCCCAAAATAGAGGATAAAAGGCAAAAATGGAAGAATTCTTCAGAACACATACCTATTTGGTGGAGCATACCAATGCAGCCGTCCGCAGGACACTGATGGACGAAATCAATTGGAATGACCGTCTGATTGGCATCAAGGGCACCCGAGGTATTGGCAAGACAACATTCCTGTTGCAATATGCTAAGGAACACTTTGACGTCAATGACCGCAAATGCCTTTATGTGAATATGAATAACTTCTATTTTCAGGGTCGCGGCATAGCCGACTTTGCCCGTGAGTTCTACAATGAGGGTGGTAGGGTTCTGCTTATCGACCAGGTGTTCAAGCACCCGGAATGGAGTCCGGAACTGAGAAAGTGTTACGACATGTATCCCAATCTCAAGATAGTTTTCACCGGTTCGAGCGTGATGCGACTCAAAGAGGAAAACCCTGAGCTCAACAACATCGTAAAGAGTTATAACCTGAGAGGATTCTCGTTTCGCGAGTTTCTCAACCTCAAGACGGGAAATCATTTCAGTCCATATACCCTCGACGAAATCCTACGCGACCATGAGCGTATCGTTAAGGACATCCTGCCTAAGGTGTCTCCACTGTCGTTCTTTCAGGATTATCTGCACCACGGATTCTATCCCTTCTTTCAGGAGCAGCGCAACTACTCTGAAAACCTACTTAAGACCATGAACATGGTGACGGAGGTTGACATATTGCTAATAAAACAAATCGAACTGAAATATCTTACTAAGATAAAAAAACTATTCTACCTGCTCGCCCTTGAAGGCAACAAAGCCCCCAACGTCAGTTGGTTGGCGCAGGAAATAGAAACAAGCCGAGCCACGGTGATGAACTACATCAAGTATCTTGCGGATGCACGACTTATCAATATGATATACCCCAAGGGTTGCGAGTTTCCCAAGAAGCCATCCAAGGTGATGATGCACAACACCAACTTGATGTATGCCATCTATCCTATTGCAGTCAAGAGACAGGACGTGATGGAGACATTCTTTGTCAACACGATGTGGAAAGACCACAATGTAAACCAAGGGGCTAAGGATGATTTCTATCTGGTGGACGGCTCTCAGAAGTTTAAGATTTGCAACGCGAATGACTTTGAAAAGAAAAAATTCCGGCAGGACACTATCTATGCCCGTTACAACACCGAGGTGGGAAATGACAATCTGATACCACTGTGGTTGCTGGGATTTCTTTATTAAAAATTGAAAAATTGAAAAATTAAAATATTAAAATATTGGATACTAATCATTTAATTTATAAATATTAAAATGGCTAAAGAAAAGAAATTTATCACTTGTGATGGTAATGAGGCTGCTGCTCACGTGAGCTATATGTTCTCAGAAGTAGCTGCCATCTACCCTATCACACCGTCATCTCCAATGGCGGAGCATGTTGACGAGTGGTCTGCCCGCACCAGAAAGAACCTCTGGGGACAGACAGTAAGTGTACAGGAAATGCAGTCGGAAGGCGGTGCAGCCGGTGCCGTTCACGGTTCGCTGCAGGCTGGTGCTCTCACCACCACCTTCACAGCGTCTCAGGGTCTGCTGCTCATGATTCCTAACATGTATAAGATTGCAGGTGAGCTGCTGCCTTGCGTGTTCGACGTGTCGGCACGTACATTGGCTTCTCACTCTCTCTGTATCTTCGGTGACCACATGGACGTTATGGCATGCCGCCAGACTGGTTTTGCCATGTTCTGCTCTGGTTCTGTTCAGGAGGTTATGGACCTCACAGCAGTTCCCCACCTTGCTACTCTGAAGACTTGGGTGCCCTTCGTAAACTTCTTCGACGGCTTCCGCACCTCTCACGAGTATCACAAGATTGAGGTAATGGACCAGGAGGACATCCGTCCTTTGGTTGACCCCGCTGATATCAAGGCATTCCGCGACCGTGCTCTTTCTCCTGAGCGTCCTGTTACTCGTGGTACTGCTGAGAACCCCGAGACATTCTTCACCCATCGTGAGGCTTGCAACAAGTACTACGACAAGGTGCCTGAGGTTGTTGAATACTACCTCGGCAAGATCTCTGAGATCACCGGTCGTGAGTATCACCTCTTCAACTACTATGGTGCTGAGGATGCCGAAAACGTTATCATCCTCATGGGTTCTGCCACCGAGGCTGCCCGCGAGGCCATCGACCACCTGCTCAAGGAGGGCAAGAAGGTTGGTATGATCAGCGTTCACCTCTATCGTCCTTTCTCTGTAAAGCACCTCATCGCTGCCGTACCAAAGAGCTGCAAGCGCATTGCCGTGCTCGACCGTACAAAGGAGCCAGGAGCTGAGGGTGAGCCTCTGTATCTCGACGTTAAGAGCGCATTCTACGACGTGGAGAACCGTCCTCTCATCGTTGGCGGTCGCTACGGTCTTGGTTCTTCCGACGTTACTCCTGCCAAGATTATCTCTGTATTCAACAACCTCGAGTTGCCCGAGCCAAAGAACCACTTCACAGTTGGTATCGTTGACGACGTGACATTCACTTCTCTGCCAGAGGTTGAGGAGATGGCTCTCGGTGGACAGTCAATCCAGGAGTGCAAGTTCTTCGGTCTGGGTGCCGATGGTACTGTAGGTGCCAACAAGAACTCTGTAAAGATTATCGGTGAGAACACCGACAAGCACTGCCAGGCTTACTTCTCTTACGACTCTAAGAAGTCGGGTGGTTTCACTTGCTCACACCTCCGTTTCGGCGACGAGCCCATCCGCTCTACATATCAGATCACCACACCAAACTTCGTGGCATGCCATGTTCAGGCTTATCTGCACATGTATGACGTGACACGTGGTATCCGTCAGAACGGTTCGTTCCTCTTGAACACTATCTTCGACGGTGAGGAGCTCGTCAACTTTATTCCTAACAAGGTAAAGCGTGTGTTCGCTCAGAAGAACATCAAGGTTTATTATATCAATGCCACCAAGATTGCACAGGAGATTGGTCTGGGCAACCGCACCAACACCATCCTCCAGTCTGCATTCTTCCGCATCTCTGAGGTTATCCCCGTTGACCTTGCCATCGAGCAGATGAAGAAGTTCATCGTTAAGTCTTACGGCAAGAAGGGTGAGGACGTTGTCAACATGAACTATGCTGCCGTTGATCGCGGTGGTGAGTACAAGGTTCTCGCAGTAGATCCCGAGTGGGCCAACCTTCCCGATGATGAGGTTAAGGAGGATGACGCTCCCGCATTCGTTAAGGAGCTTGTTCGTCCTATCAACGCTCAGGCCGGTGACCTTCTGAAGGTATCTGACTTCGTTAAGCACGACACTGTCGATGGTACTTGGATGACCGGTACAGCACAGTATGAGAAGCGTGGTGTAGAGGCATTCGTTCCTTCATGGAACTCAGCCAACTGTATCCAGTGTAACAAGTGTTCTTACGTATGTCCTCACGCAGCTATCCGTCCGTTCGTACTGACCGACGAGGAACTCGCTGGTGGCTATGAGGGTGCATCTCTTGAGATGAAGGCTCCTGCCGCCATGAAGGGTATGCATTTCGTTATCGAGCCATCTGTTCTCGACTGTCTCGGTTGCGGTAACTGTGCTGATGTCTGCCCGGGTAATCCTAAGCTCGGAAAGGCCCTCACTATGGTTCCGTTCAATCCCGACAACGCTGACATGCAGAAGGAAGCAGCCAACTGGACCTACCTCACCAAGAAGGTTACCAGCAAGCAGGATCTCGTTGACATCAAGAGCAATGTGAAGAACTCTCAGTTCGCACAGCCTCTGTTTGAGTTCTCTGGAGCTTGCTCTGGTTGCGGTGAGACACCATACGTTAAACTGATTTCTCAGCTCTTCGGTGACCGTGAGATTATCGCCAACGCTACAGGATGCTCTTCTATCTATTCAGCTTCTATTCCTTCTACTCCTTACACCACCAACGCCAAGGGTCAGGGTCCTGCCTTCGACAACTCACTGTTCGAGGACTTCTGCGAGTTCGGTCTCGGTATGGTGCTCGGTAACAAGAAGATGAAGGAGCGTGTAGAGAAGTTGCTCAACGAGACACTTGAGAGCGACAAGGTTTCTGAGGAATACAAGGAAGCTGCCCGCGAGTGGATTGCCGGTAAGGACGATGCAGATGCCTCTAAGGCTGCTGCCGCTAAGCTTAAGCCGCTGATTGCCGAGAATGCTGCCAAGGGTTGTCCTGTATGCCAGGAGCTTCAGACTCTCGACCACTATCTCGTAAAGCGCAGCCAGTGGATTATCGGTGGTGACGGTGCTTCTTACGACATCGGTTACGGTGGTCTCGACCATGTTATCGCCAGCGGTGAGGACGTTAACATCCTCGTGCTCGATACTGAGGTATATTCTAACACTGGTGGTCAGGCTTCTAAGGCTACTCCTCTTGGTGCCATCGCACAGTTTGCCGCTCAGGGTAAGCGTATCAAGAAGAAGGACATCGGTATGATTGCCACTACATACGGTTATGTTTATGTTGCCCAGATTGCCATGGGTGCCGACCAGGCTCAGTGCCTCAAGGCTATCCGTGAGGCAGAGGCATATCCCGGCCCATCACTCATCATCGCTTATGCTCCATGTATCAACCACGGTCTTAAGGCCAAGGGTGGTATGGGTAAGAGCCAGGCTGAGGAAGGTCGCGCAGTTGAGTGCGGTTACTGGCACTTGTGGCGCTTCAACCCGCAGTTAGCTGCCGAGGGCAAGAACCCGTTCTCTCTCGACTCTAAGGAGCCTGATTGGAGCAAGTTCCATGACTTCCTCATGGGTGAGGTTCGTTACCTCTCAGTGAAGAAGGCTTATCCCGACGAGGCTGAGGAGCTGTTCGCTGAAGCTCAGAAGATGGCTCAGCAGCGCTACAAGACCTACGTTCGCCAGACCAAGATGGACTGGAGTGAAGAATAAATAAAAAAACCTCCCGCAATCGCGGGAGGTTTTTTTATTTTTCAATCTTTCAATTTTTCAATCTTTCAATTTTTCAATTTAGAACGGCAGGTCGTCAGCACTGCCACCCTCAGCAGCGGGCTGCTGTGGAGGGAATGGAGCCTCGGGAGCAGGAGCTGCGGCAGCAGCTACACCAGCTGGAGCTACACCATCGGCACCAGGCACGGGAGCTGCACCAGGCACCTGTACATTGCGATTGATTGCCCACGCGCGTATATCATTATAATATTTTCCTTGATACTCTCGAGCATCAATGTCGAATGATACCGTCAGCTCTTCACCCAACTGAATATTAAACTGACTGATCTTTTCTGCTCCAAAGATATTAAAGCAACATTTCTTGGGGTATTGGTCGTGTGTCTCGATAACATACTCCTGTATCTTCCACGCATTACCAGTGCGCTGAGATACACCTTCTCTTGCCGGCAAAACGGCGATAATTTTTCCTGTTATTTCCATATTATTTTGTATATAAATTGTGATTTTTGCTCAATTCTAGCGCAAAAGTACAAATTAGTTTTAATTTATGCAACTTTTTGGCGAATAATTTTGCTACAATCGCAAATATTTCGTATTTTTGTAGTCAATTTAAAGAAGATAAAAACAAAAAACATATAAACTCATGAGATTTACATTATCCAGTACTGCATTAAGCAGCAAACTTTCAGCCCTGTCAAGGGTAATCAACAGTAAGAACCCTATTGCAATATTGGGTCACTTTGTTTTCAGAACAGAAAACAATGTCCTTCACCTTACCGCCTCCGACGGTGAGATTTGGTTGTCAACACCAATTGAACTGACGGAGTGTGATGCCAATGACTCGTTTACCATCGACAGTCACTACATCCTCGATGCAGTGAAAGGATTCTCGGAACAACCTATCACATTCGATGTTAACAAGTCGGACAACACGGCAAAGGTGACTTATCTCAACGGACAATTCGCATTGCCCATTGAATCTGCTGAAAATTTCCCGCAACCACAGGGTGTGGATGACAATGCCCACGAAATAGTGATCACAAGCAGTCAACTGTCGGAGAATATCAACCGCACCATCTTCGCTACGGCTCAGGAGGAACTCCGCCCGGTGATGAACGGTATCTACTTCGACGCATCCCACGAGTGCCTTACAGTGGTGGCAAGCGATGGCCACAAACTGGTGCGCAACCGTCTGTTCACTATCAAGACAGAGCAACCTGCGGCATTCATCCTGCCTAAGAAACCGGCTAACCTGTTGAAGAACATGCTGCTGAAGGACGACAGTGAGGTGGTGATGAGATTTGATGACCGCAATGCGCTTATCCTCTTCAACAACAGTACGATGAACTGCCGACTCATCGAGGGAAGATATCCTAATTACAACTCAGTCATTCCTCAGAACAACACCAACGAGGTGGTTGTTGACAGAGAGGGACTGCTGGCTGCCATCAAGCGTGTTCAACCGTTCTCCAATGATGCGTCCAACCTTATCCGATTCCATATCGAAGGAGGTATTCTGCAACTTGATGCCGAGGACTTCGACTTCAACAAGACTGCCACCGAACGCATGTCATGCGAATATAACGGTCGTCCGATGAGCATCGGATTCAAGGGCTCGGTATTTGTTGAAGTACTCAGTAACTTTGATTGCCAGGAGGTTAACATACAGCTTGCCGACCCCAGTCGCGCCGGTCTTGTCGTGCCTATGGAGCAGTCAGAGGACCAGGATGTGCTCATGCTGATGATGCCGATGCTGATTAATGATTGATTATTGATTAATGATTACTGATTATTGATTACTGATTAATGAAACTGAATATACAGAAACCACTGGTTATCTTTGACCTTGAGACCACAGGTCTCGATATGGTTAACGACAGGGTTATACAACTATCATATATAAAGGTATATCCCGACGGAAAGGAAACAAGAGGTGACATGCTCATCAATCCCGAGAAGCACATTCCCGAGATGGTTGAACAGCTCACCGGTATCAAGGATGCCGACGTTGCCGACAAACCGACATTCAAGCAAGTGGCAGCCAAACTGAACGAGGAGTTCAGTGGTTGCGACTTTGCCGGATTCAACTCCAACTTCTTCGACATCCCCATGCTCGCCGAGGAGTTCCTACGTGCGGGTATCGACTTCGACTTCTCAAAATGCCGACTTATCGACGCCTGCACCATCTTCAAGAAGATGGAACGACGCAATCTTGCCGCCGCATATAAGTTCTATTGCGGCAGAAAGATGGAAGATGATTTCGAGGCTCATCGTGCCGACCAGGACACAGAGGCAACCTATAAGGTGCTGATGGGTCAACTCGATATGTATCGCCCCGAGAATCAGGAAGACCCCGAGCGTTGTCTTGCCAACGATATGGATGTCCTTGCCGAATTCTCAAAACAAAACGACAATGTGGATTTTGCAGGACGCATAGTATGGGCTGACAAGAAAGACGCCAAAGGACAAACAGTGCTCGACGCAAACGGCAAACCCGTGCGCGTGGAGGTGTTCAACTTCGGTAAGCACAAGGGAGAGGAAGTGGCAGCCGTATTGCGCTACGACTCCGGTTACTTCAGTTGGATGCTTGGTGGCGACTTTACAAACAATACAAAACAAGTGCTCACACGCATTCGTCTGCGTGAGAGCAGAATGATATAATCAGTATGCTGAAAGGTAAGAAGATTGTGCTTGGCATCACGGGTTCTATAGCAGCCTACAAGGCTTGCTATATAATCCGTGGCCTTGTAAAAAGGGGAGCAGAGGTGCAGGTAGTGATAACTCCTTCCGGAAAGGAGTTTATCACTCCCCTAACCCTTTCTACGCTTACCCGCAAACCCGTGATAAGCGAATTTTTTTCACAACGCGACGGCACATGGAACAGTCATGTCGATCTCGGACTGTGGGCCGACGCCATGCTCATAGCCCCATGTACGGCTGCCACTCTCGGCAAAATAGCCAACGGCATTGCCGACAATATGCTCATCACCACCTATCTCTCGATGAAGGCTCCCGTGTTTGTGGCCCCTGCTATGGACCTTGACATGTATCGCCATCCGTCAACACAACATAATATGGAGACCATAAAGTCATTTGGTAATATTATCATCGAACCGCAGAGCGGATTCCTTGCAAGTGGTCTTGAGGGAAAGGGACGTATGGAAGAGCCAGAGGTTATTGTCGATGCCCTCGACAAATACTTTGACCAATCACCCAAACCGCTTGAGGGTAAGAAGATTATGATTACCGCAGGACCAACCTACGAAAAGATTGACCCTGTTCGTTTTATAGGCAATTACTCAAGTGGCAAGATGGGCTTTGCCCTTGCAGAGGAATGTGCCGCAAAAGGGGCTGAGGTGACACTTATTGCCGGTCCGGTGGCGCTCACTACTGTTGATGGAAACATCAAGCGTATCGACGTGGAGAGTTGCGAGGAGATGTATAATGCCGCCATCACTACCTTTTCAGAATGTGATGCTGCCATACTGTGCGCAGCAGTTGCCGACTTCCGTCCGGAGCATGTTGCAGACAAGAAGATTAAGCGCGAGAAGGACGACCTCGTGTTGCGTCTTGCTCCTACTCACGACATCGCCGCGGAACTCGGAAGGATAAAAAATAACCGACAAATTCTCGTGGGCTTTGCTCTAGAGACTAACGATGAGGACAACAATGCAAAGTTGAAGCTCGAAAGAAAGAACCTAGATTTCATCGTGCTCAACTCCCTGCGGAATGAGGGCACTTGCTTCCGCAGCGACGAAAACCAAATCAAAATCATATCCCATGACGGGGAAAAGGTTTTTCCAAAGAAGAAAAAGGACGAAGTTGCCGCGGATATCGTCGAGGAACTTTTGGGGGAATTAGGAATTAGGGATGAGGAATTAGGAATTAGGGATTAGGGATTAGGAATGAGATATATAATGTTATACATTTTTTCGCTGATAATAGGAGGCCTTGTCTGCTGTGACTGCATGGCGCAGGAACTGCAGGCCAAGATCACCATTAACACCCAAAAGGTGGGAGTGACCGACAAGAGTGTGTTCGAAAACCTACAGCAAAACCTTGAACAGTTTGTCAACGACCGCCAATGGACTGAACTTCAGTTTCAGAAGAACGAGAGAATAGTGTGCAATTTCAATATCACGGTCAATAAGTATGACAAGACATCAAACACCTTTGAATGTACAGCACTTATTCAGGCCAACCGCCCCGTGTATAACTCGCAATATACAACCACATTATATAATAATACCGACAATAATTTCAACTTCGAATATGCTGAGTTCGACCAACTCAACTTCAACGAGGAGATGATCGACAACCAGCTCACTGCCCTCATGGCATATTATGCCTATCTCATCATCGGACTCGACCTCGACAGTTTTTCTCCCCTGGGCGGCACCGATGTCCTGCAACGTTGCATGTATCTCACCAACAATGCCCAAAACCTCACATTCCCCGGCTGGAAAGCCTTTGACGACAGTCGCAACCGATTTGCCATCATCAACGACTATCTCGACGAGGGTATGAAACCGTTCAGGCAGTTGCAATACGATTACTATCGCAAGGGAATGGACGAGATGGCAAACAATGCCGAGAGAGGACGCACCAACATATCCACTGCCCTTGAGGAAGACCTGAAGGTAGCCCACTCCAACAAACCGCTCAGTCTCCTGCCCCAGATTTGGACCGACTACAAGCGCGACGAACTGGCAAACATATACAAAGGCAAGGGTACACAGAAAGAAAAAGAAACAATTTACGAAATCCTCTCCTCCATCAATGCCTCGCAAAACGATGCTTGGGAGAAAGTAAGGAAATAAAAAATGATTAGACATTTATATATACGGAATTTCACGATTATCGAGGAACTCGACATCGACCTCTTCCCCGGCTTCTCAGTCAT
>SAMEA3663103__coassemble_290_pt1 | contig 27970 bp, 23 predicted proteins | sample SAMEA3663103__metabat2_low_PE_014 | metagenome-assembled genome bin SAMEA3663103 (sample SAMEA3663103) | pig gut metagenome | biome: pig gut; feature: pig-associated habitat; material: faeces | place: France | collected 2012 | reverse complement strand
AAATCCAATCCACGAGCACCGCGAATCTGCACGTTGGGCAACTGGCGTATGGTGCGGATGAGCAGTTCTTTCTCCTTCACATTATATCGCCCTCCTGCCTCGCGACCGCCCTTGAGAGCATCGAAAAGCGACACACTGCCGAGGTCCTGCTGAAGATAGCATAATTCGTCGTCGCTCACGGCAAGCACCTTGGGCACCGGAAGGCGGCGCTGGTCGAAATGATTACTCAGATATATGAATGCGTGGTCTTCGTCGCGACTTGTGCCTACTACTCCCACAACGGTAGCTCCGTCCTTGTCGGCAAAGCGGTAGTATTTGCGGTTGCTGCCCGCCCCCGGGAGTGCTATCACGCTCACCGGGTCGCTGCCCGCCCATTGCCTATATAACTGCAAAATATTATTTTCAACGTCCATAACTAATATAATAATGTGCAAAAGTACTCATAATTTCCGATATAACCAAGAAAAAGGCGAAATTTTTATTTTTTTGTTTCAAATCATAAAAAAAAGTGCCAAAAAGTTTGCAGATTAAAAGAAAATATGTAACTTTGCAGCCGTAAACTTACAAAAAGCAGAAAAATGAAGAGAATGAACAACAATACTTGGTGGTGGCGCAACTCGAGATTCAAATAATCGCGGGCTTTGTTGTCATACCCATATTTCAAGATATATGAGAGGCTCATCGCACACGCGGTGAGCTTCTTTTTTTAGGACTGATTATTGAGAATGACTGAATAAAAAAATATAATATAAAAAAGATATGAAGAAATCGTTTTTAGTAGATGAGAAAGGCTTTTACGGGGAATTCGGAGGTTCGTATGTTCCGGAAATCCTGTATGCCACAGTAGAGAAACTGAGGGAGCAGTATCTGCCCATACTCGAATCGAAGGAGTTTCAGGATGAATATATGTCGCTGCTGCGCGACTATGTAGGACGTCCGTCACCACTGTATTTCGCACGAAGGATGAGCGAGCGCTATGGATGCCAGCTCTATCTGAAGCGCGAGGACCTCAACCATACGGGTGCCCACAAGATCAACAACACCATCGGTCAGATTCTGCTGGCCAAGAAGATGGGAAAGAAACGTATCATCGCCGAGACGGGAGCTGGACAACATGGTGTGGCTACGGCTACGGTATGCGCATTGATGGACATGCCTTGCGTGGTGTATCAGGGTGCTCTCGACGTGGAGCGTCAGCACACCAACGTTGAAAGGATGAAGATGCTTGGAGCGGAGGTTAGACCGGTGAAGACCGGCAACTGGACGCTCAAGGACGCCACCAACGAGGCAATACGCGACTGGTGCTGCCATCCTTCCGACACATTCTATATCATCGGTTCTACCGTAGGTCCTCATCCCTACCCCGACCTCGTGGCTCGACTGCAGAGTATTATCTCAAAGGAAATCAAGGAGCAGTTGCAGGAGAAAATCGGTCGCGACTATCCCGACTATCTCATGGCTTGCGTGGGCGGAGGTTCGAATGCCGCCGGAACGATTTATCATTATATCGACGACGAGAGGGTGAAGATTGTTCTTGCCGAGGCTGGCGGACAGGGGGCAGAAACAGGACATACCGCTGCCACTATTCATGCCGGACGACTGGGTATCCTGCACGGAGCGAGAACGCTGGTGATGCAGACTCCCGACGGACAGATTATCGAGGCAGAGAGCATATCGGCTGGTCTTGACTACCCCGGCATAGGTCCGATGCATGCCAATCTCGCATCACAACATCGTGCCACGGTATATTCCATCAACGACGACGAAGCTGTGAAGGCAGCCTACGAACTCACCCGCACTGAGGGTATCATCCCCGCACTCGAGAGTGCTCATGCCTTGGGAGTGCTGCCCAAGATGAAGTTCAACCCCGAGGATGTGGTTGTGCTCACCGTAAGCGGACGTGGCGACAAGGATGTGGAAACTTATTTGTCAAACAAACAAATGGCTGGAGAATATGGAAACTTTTAACTACAAGACATCGAGCCGAACACTGCTGGCTGACTTATATACCCCGGTGGGCATATACATGAGACTGAGGGATATATATCCGCAGAGCGCACTGATGGAGAGTTCTGATTATCACGACTCCAACAACAGTCACTCCTTCATCGGCATCAACCCTATAGCATCGGTGGCTATCAGTCATGGCGAGGCTATATGCACATTCCCCAACGGCGAGGTGACTCGACATGAGGTTAACCGCGAATATCGTTCGGACAAGGCTATCAACTCGTTCATACAGAGATTCAAGGTGGAGGGTGAATATGCCTCCTACTGCGGACTGTATGGATATACGGCTTTCAATGCAGTGAGATATTTCGAGGACATTCCTGTTAAGGATTCCACCATGGAGAAGAACGATGCTGCCGACATGATGTACATTCTATATCGCGACCTCATCGTCTTCGACCATTTCAACAACAAACTGACTATCATCACTCTCGGTGATGAGAATGCTCTCGACGACATCTTCCGACAGATGAACAAGGCGAATGTGCATGCTTATGACTTCCATCCTGTGGGCGACACTACATCGCCACTGACCGACGAGGAGCATAAGGCCAACATACGCAAGGGTATCAAGCACTGTCTGAGAGGCGATGTATTCCAGATTGTCATTGCACGCAGGTTTATCCAGAAATATGAGGGCGACGACTTCAAACTCTATCGTGCTCTGCGCTCTATCAATCCCTCGCCTTATCTGTTTTATTTCGACTTCGGCGGATTCCGTATCTTCGGTTCATCGCCCGAGACGCACTGCCGCATAGAGGGACGCAAGGCGTATATCGACCCCATTGCGGGTACGACTAAGCGCACTGGTGACGCAGAGGCCGACCGCAAGGCAGCGGAATATCTGCGCAACGATGCCAAGGAGAATGCAGAACATGTGATGCTCGTGGATTTGGCTCGCAATGACCTCAGCCGCAACTGTCATGACGTGAAGGTGGACTTCTATAAGGACCTTCAATATTATTCGCATGTGGTGCATCTCGTATCTCGAGTGAGCGGTACGCTCGACGAGGGAGCCGACCCCATCAAGGCTTTCATCGACACATTCCCTGCCGGCACTCTCTCGGGAGCACCCAAGGTGAGGGCTATGCAACTCATCAGCGAGATTGAACCTCACAACCGTGGAGCTTATGGCGGTTGCATCGGATTCATCGGTCTCGACGGCTCGCTCAACCAGGCTATCACCATCCGCACCTTCGTGTCGCGCAATGGCGAACTATGGTTTCAGGCGGGAGGCGGTATCGTGGCAAAGAGCAACGAGGAATACGAACTGCAGGAGGTTAACAACAAACTCGGTGCTTTGCGCCGTGCAATATTAATGGCTGAAGATATGTAGAGATATGAAGATAGTTATCATTGACAATTACGACTCATTTACTTATAACCTGAGTCATCTGATAAAGGAAATCGGCGCCGAAGTGACGGTAATACGCAACGACCAGTTTACGCTCAACCAACTGGAGCGCTTCGACAAGATTGTGCTTAGTCCTGGACCTGGTATCCCATCTGAAGCAGGACTATTGCTCGATGTAATAAAGACATATAAGGGTCGCAAACCGATTCTCGGTGTATGCCTCGGTCATCAGGCTATCGGCGAGGTGTTTGGCGGCACTCTCGAAAATCTATCGGACGTGTTCCATGGTGTGGCTACCGAGGGTACGCAGTTCTCGAATGACTATATCTTCGACTCGCTGCCCAAGCGCATCACTATGGGAAGATACCACTCATGGGTGGTGAGCCGCGAGAATTTCCCCACATGCCTTGAGGTGACTGCCGTGAGCGACGAGGGACAGATTATGGCCCTGAAGCATAAGAATTATGACATCCACGGCATACAGTTCCATCCCGAATCCGTACTCACACCCGAGGGCAAGACTATATTAAGAAACTTTATCGAGCGCTAATAGTGTTAGATATTTAAATATTTACATTTTCCAATTTTTCAATATCAAAGAAATGCAAACAATGAAAGATATCCTCAACAGAATGTTAAATCATGAGGAACTGACAAGGGAAGAGACCAAGAATATTCTTATTGGTATAACAAAAAGTGAATATCCCAATGAGCAGATCACCGCACTGCTGACTGCCCTGCAGATGAGGGGAATTACGGTTGACGAATTGCTCGGATTCCGCGATGGTATCCTTGAGACAGGAGTACCTGTGCCTCTCGACTGCGACAGATATATCGACGTGGTGGGCACTGGTGGCGACCGCAAGAACACATTCAATATATCCACCACTTCGTGCTTCGTTATTGCGGGCGCCGGATATAAGGTGGCCAAGCATGGCAACTATGCAGCTACAAGTACCAGCGGAGCATCGAATGTCATCGCCAATCACGGTGTGAAATTTACTGACGACATCGACAAACTCAACCGTTGCATCAACGAATGTGGTATCGTTTATCTGCATGCCCAACTCTTTGCCAAGGCAATGAAGTTTGTAGGTCCTATCCGCAAGGCTCTGCAATTCCCCACTTGCTTCAACCTGCTGGGTCCGATTGTCAATCCGTCGAAACCGCAATGCCAGTTGCTCGGTGTGGCCAATCTCGACCAAATGAGATTATATAATAATGTATATCAAAAGATTGGTATTGACTACGGTATCGTAAACAGTATCGACGGATATGACGAAATTTCGCTCACTGGCGACTTCAAGGTTACTACCAACAACTACGAGCGTATCTTCAAACCATCCGACCTCGGATTCGGAATCACCAAACCAGAAGAACTTCGTGCCGGTGCCGACGAGAAGGAGGCTAAGGAGATTTTCGACAATGTGCTTGCCAACACAGCCCTGCCCGCCCAGAAGAACGTGGTGCTCGCCAATGCAGCATTCGGAATCCAGGTGCTCGAAAAGGGAAAGAAGGATATTGAGGAGTGCGTGGAGATTGCTCGCGAGTCAATCGACAGCGGCAAGGCTCTCGCCACATTCAAGAAATTTATTGAACTCAATTCCTAATCCCTAATCCCTAATTCCTAATTTAAAAAAAGTATGGATATATTAGAAGAAATAGTGGCACACAAGCGCGTTGAGGTGGAACGCCTTAAGGAGCAACTCTCTGAGCGGGAGATTCACTCACGCGTGGAGGCTCTTATGGCAACTCCCGAAGGCAGCCTTGTTCCGTCGATGAAAAAGGCTATCAAGGAGTCTTCTACGGGCATCATCTCGGAGTTCAAGCGCAAGTCGCCATCCAAGGGTTGGATAAAGGAGGAGGGCAAGGCGGGAGTCATCCCACTGAGCTATCAGCAGAACGGTGCTTCTGCCATCAGTATCCTCACCGACTATGAATACTTTGGCGGTAAGGATGAGTTTATTGTCGAGGCACGAAAATCGGGTGTTACTATCCCCGTGCTCTACAAGAACTTCGTCATCGACGAATACCAACTCTTCCAGGCTCGACTCTGCGGAGCATCGGCTGCACTACTCATTGCTGCCGAACTGTCGAAGGAGGAGTGTCGCACACTGTTGCGCACTGCCCACGATTTGCAGCTTGAGGTGTTGCTTGAAATGCATAGTGAAGAGGAACTGGAATATGCCGACCTCGAACCCGACCTCTGCGGCATCAACAACCGCAATCTCGGCACATTCATCACATCGGTGGATAACTCCTTTCGTCTCGCCTCACTTCTGCCCAAAGACGCAGTGAAGGTGAGCGAGAGCGGTATATCAAATCCCGATACCATCCGACAACTGCAGGCTGCAGGATTCAAGGGATTCCTCATCGGGGAATGTTTTATGAAAGAAGATAATCCAGGTGAGTCGCTGGCTCATTTCATATCGCAAATATGATAATAAAGATTTGTGGCATGCGCGAGCCCGACAATATCCGCAACGTGGCAAAGACGGGAGTGACATGGATGGGGATGATCTTCTGGCCGAAGTCATCACGTTATGTCTCCGACCTCTCGGCTGCCGATGCCATTCCCGAGGTTATCACCCGTGTGGGAGTGTTTGTAAATCAGCCTAATGAGGAGATAGTACGCATTGCCAATAGATGCCGTCTCAACATCATTCAGCTCCACGGAAGTGAGTCGGTTGCCGACATCATGGCATTGCGCAAGATGCTGCCTGAGGATACTAAGGTGATGAAAGCTATCAGCGTATCTGACGCTAACGACGTGAAGAAGGCTGACTGTTATGCCGATGTTGTTGACATTCTTTTGTTTGACACAAAATGCCAGACAGTAGGAGGCAGTGGCATGCAATTCGACTGGTCGGTGCTCGATGGCTACAACGGCGTTCTTCCCTTCCTCCTCAGTGGAGGCATCGGTCCTGACGACGCTGAGCGACTCGCATCCTTTCACCATCCCAAGATGATAGGCATCGACCTCAACTCGCGCTTTGAGACTGCACCTGGCATAAAAGCTGCAGCCCCCCTGGCCTCCTTCATAAAAGAAGTATCCTCTCACCCTACATCACCTACACCCACCTACAAAAAAAAAGAAAATTATGAATAAAATCAATGAATTATTCGCCAATAAAGGCGACAAAAAACTGTTATCGCTTTACTTCTGTTCGGGTTGCCCAAAGCTCGACTGCACAGGCGATGTTATCAAGGCAATGGAGCGTCGAGGTATCGACTTCATTGAAGTGGGAATCCCATTCAGCGACCCAATGGCCGACGGACCTGTTATCCAGGATGCTGCCACCACGGCTCTGCGCAATGGACAGACTCTCAAGAACCTATTCTCACAACTCACTGCCATCAAGGATGAGGTGAGCATTCCGCTGATTCTCATGGGATACCTCAATCCCATCATGAACTACGGATATGATGCCTTCTTCGCCGAGTGTGTGGCTTCGGGTGTATCGGGAGTCATCATCCCCGACCTTCCATTCAAGGACTATCTCGACGAGATAAAACCAGTGGCTGACAAGTATGACATCCGAGTCATCATGCTCATCACTCCCGAAACGAGCGAGGAACGCATCCGATTTATCGACGAGCACACCGACGGATTCATCTATATGGTGTCGTCGGCTGCCACCACCGGAGCACAGAAGAGTTTCGACGAGACAAAACAGGAATACTTCCGTCGCATCAATGCAATGAACCTGCGCAACCCTCGTATGATTGGTTTCGGTATCAGCAACAAACAGACACTGGAGAGTGCACAAGCAAATGCCGCCGGAGCTATCATCGGCTCTAAGTTTGTCACTCTGCTCAAAGAGGCTGACGGAGATGCTGACAAGGCTCTCGACCGCCTCTTCGCAGCACTCGCGGAATAGTGATTCTTAATAAACACAGAGTCACGGGGGTATTTGATTAAACACAGAGTCACAGAGACACAGAGTTTTTCTCTGCTTCTTCAGAAAACGTATTATTTTTCTCTGTGCCTCCGTGGCTCTGTGTTTTTTTTATGAAAAAAGCAATCTTTTCTTGGTTATTTGGAAAAAAAAGCTTATCTTTGTCCCCAAAAACTTAAAATCTTTAATAAAACAAATTAAAAAAGTATGAAGTACATCAAGTTATTGCTTGCTCTTCTGCTATTACCCGCCGTAGCTTTGGCCGACGGATGGGACACTCAATACAAGCAGATAGAACAGAGCATCCGCCAACCACAGTTTGGCGACAAAGTGTTCAACATCACTAAGTATGGCGCAAGTGTGAAAGCTACTGCTGCTGCCAACCAAAAGGCTATCAACAAAGCCATCGACGCTTGTTCAAAAGCAGGTGGCGGTCGTGTGGTTGTGCCCGAGGGTACATTCAACACTGGTGCCATCACACTCAAGAGTAAGGTAAACCTTCATGTTGAGAAGGGCGCCGTACTGCAGTTTGTATTCCAACCCGAACTCTATCCTATCGTCCCTACTCGTTGGGAAGGTCTTGACTGCTACAACCTGCAGCCTTGCATCTATGCCTACAAGCAGAACGACATTGCCATCACCGGTGAGGGAACTATCGACGGAGGCGGCGAAAACAGCACCTGGTGGAAATGGTGCGGAGCGCCAAGATATGGATGGAAGCAAGGTGAAGTCGGTCAGAACATGGGCGCGCGTGCACGTCTGCTGAAGTATGCCGAGGATGGCGTGGATATGAAGGAACGCAGATTCACTGACAAGGATGGACTTCGCCCTCAGCTTATCAACACCTATGATTGCGATGGCGTGCTCATCGAGAATGTAACCCTTTTGCGTTCGCCTTTCTGGGTTATCCACCCGTTGCTTTGCAAAAACGTCATTGTGCGTGGAGTGCATATCAACAACGATGGTCCTAACGGCGACGGTTGCGACCCCGAGTCGTGCGACGGCGTGCTCATTGAAAACTGCTTCTTCAACACTGGTGACGACTGTATCGCCGTAAAGAGCGGACGCAACAACGACGGCCGTCTGTGGAACAAACCAAGCGAGAATATCATCATCCGCAATTGTGAGATGCAGAACGGACATGGTGGTGTGGTTATCGGTAGTGAAATATCTGGTGGATGCCGTAACTTGTTTGCCGAAAACTGCAAGATGGACAGCCCTGACCTCGACCGCGTTGTACGTATCAAGACCAACACCTGCCGTGGCGGTATTGTAGAGAACATATATGCCCGAAACATCGAGGTGGGACAGTGCGGAGAGTCGGTGCTCAAGATTAATCTCGACTACGAGCCTAAGGAAATATGCTGCCGCGGATTTGTACCAACTGTGCGCAACATCAACATCGAGAACATCACTTGCAACAAGAGTAAGTATGGCGTGCTCATCGTGGCTCTCGACAGTGTGACCAACGTATATGACATCAACGTGAAGAACTGCCGCTTCAATGGTGTGGAGAAGGGTAACAAGATTACCGGCAAGACTCGCGACGTGAATTTCGACAACCTCTTCATCAACGGTTCGCTCAGTTTGCTGAAGAAACCGTATAAGAACTACAGCGAGTGGTTGACTTATTCGGAGATGAAGCGAGTGCCGCAGTCGTATATGCTCGACTTCGCCAAGAGTCCACGATGGAGCTATGTGATGGGTATCGAACTCGAAGCTATGCTCGATACATATCTTAAATATGGTGGCGATGACATACGCAAATACTGCCAGCTATATACCGACACGATGATCAACGACAAAGGTGAGATTCGTTCGTATAAGTTGGAGGATTATAATCTTGATCAAATTCGTACGGGTCATTTTGTGGCCCGTATGTATGAGAAATACCCCGAGGCTAAGAATCTCAAAGCTATGCAAACTCTCATGAAGCAGCTCGACAAGCAACCGCGCACCAAGGAGGGAGTGTATTGGCACAAGGCCATCTATGCATACCAGGTGTGGCTCGACGGAATCTTCATGGGACTTCCCTACCGCTGTCTCACTGCCCGCAATCTGCTGAGCGCAAAGAAGGCAAAGAAAATCTACGACGACGCTGTTGACCAGATAAGTAAGACTTATGAGCGCACTCTCGACCCAAAGACTGGCCTCAACCGCCATGCTTGGGACGAAACCCACGAGATGTTCTGGGCTGACAAGGAAACGGGACTTTCACAACACTGCTGGGGAAGAGCACAGGGATGGTACACAATGGCTCTCATCGAACTGCTCGACGCCATGCCCGAAGACTATGAGCGCCGTGGCGAGGTGATTGAACTCCTGCGCAAGGACCTCGACGCTGTCATCAAATGGCAGGACAAGGAAACCGGACTTTGGTATCAGGTGATGGATAAACCAGGACGCAAGGGCAACTATCTTGAATCAACTTGCTCATCGATGTTTGCCTACGTGTTGATGAAGGCCACCAACAAGGGCTATCTAGGCGACAAGTATTTCTTGGCAGGCAAAAAGGCTTATCAGGGAATACTGAAAAACTTCATCCGTGTGAATGCCGACAAGACAATATCGCTCACCAATTGCTGCGCAGTGGCTGGCCTCGGACCGGGTATGAGCGAGCATGTTAAGAAGGCTGCACCAAATGTTAAGGAGAACAAGCGCCGCGACGGTTCATACGACTACTATCTCAGCGAACCAGTGCGCGACAACGATGCCAAGGGTGTCGGTCCGTTCATCTGGGCTTCGCTCGAATATGAAAAGAAATAAAGGAAAAAATATGGAAATGAAAAACAAACTATTACGCTCATGGGGACTCACAATCCCCATGACTCTCTTTTTGGGTGTATTCAATCTCTCGCCTATTCAGGCACAGGACGCACCGGCTTTCCCCGGTGCTGAAGGTCATGGTCGCTATGTCACGGGAGGACGTGGCGGCAAGGTGATTCATGTTACTAATCTTAACGACAGTGGCACAGGTTCATTGCGCTGGGCTCTGTCGCAGTCGGGCACTAAGACCATCGTCTTCGACGTGAGTGGTTATATCGACTTGAAGTCGCAGCTTAATGTCAGCTCCAACACTACTATTGCCGGACAGACAGCCCCCGGTGATGGTATCACTCTTCGCTACTATACCCTCTACTTCGGCAAGAGCGACAATGTGATAGTCCGCTTCATCCGTTGCCGTCGTTCACAAGTGAAAGATGTCAACGACGGAGCCGATGCCACATGGGGACGCAACCGCAAGAACATCATCCTTGACCACTGCTCATTCTCTTGGAGTATCGACGAGGTGGCATCATTCTACGACAACCTCAACTTCACCATGCAGTGGTGTAACGTCACCGAGGCTCTCGCCAATCCCGGTCACTCAAAGGGTGCCCACAGCTATGGAGGTATCTGGGGTGGAAAGAATGCTTCATTCCATCACAATTTCCTCGCCCACATGCAGAATCGTGTCCCACGATTCAATGGTGCACGATACAACTGGGACGGATATGACAAAACACTCTATGAGAACTCTATTCAGGCTGAGCGCGTTGACTTCCGCAACTGTGTGATGTACAACTGGGGCAACGGCAACGGATGCTATGGCGGTCCTGGCGGCGGATATATCAATATGGTAAACAACTACTATAAGGCTGGTCCTGGCACTTCCAACAAGACCCGCGTCACGCAGGTGTCGGTGTCCGACGCTTCAAATGGCGGCAAGAATCCCTTCCCTGGCTATGCCTCACGATACTATATCAACGGTAATTACGTGACAGCAGCTTCTTCTCCTGAGAACTACGACTGGCAGGGAGTTATTTATGACTCTGGTCTATACACCATTAATGGTGAAAAATACATTGCCGATCCGAATCATTACTACGGAGAAAACCAAACATACGAGAAGAACACAAATGGCGTTGACTGCATCCGCCTCAAGCTCGACGAACCAATTGACGCGGGCGAGGTGACAACCCACAATGCACAGACGGCATACGAGAAGGTATTGAAATACTGCGGTGCCTCTTATGTCCGCGACGCCTGTGACTTAAGATATGCCGAGGAGGCAGAAAACGGGACAACCACCTTTATGGGAGCCATTGTGAAGCGTGCCGGCATCCTTGATGTTATCAACGACCCAGAGGGCACAGAGGACCCAACAACAGCCTCCTACCCCACTCTGCGCGAGGAACAGCGTCCAGCCGACTTCGACACTGACAGCGACGGAATACCCGATGAATGGGAAACTGCCAACGGATTGAATCCATCTGATGCAAAAGATGGAAATGCCTACACCATCGACACCAAGGGATTCTACACCAATCTCGAGGTATATCTCAACAGTCTTGTGGAGGATATCATGAAGGGCGGTAATGCCGATGCCGAGAATGCCGTTGACGAATATTATCCCAAATATAACTCTGCCAGCGGAATAAAGGGTATCAATAGTAGTGTTGCATTGACCAAGACAACATACACAACATTGTCTGGTAAGATTATCAGCGAGGCCGATGCCGTGAACGGTGTATTTATCATGGTAGAGCACTTTGCTGACGGCAGTAAGCGCACAAGAAAACTTGTGAGATAACACAGAACTCGTGAGATAACACACAAAAATCTTAGAGCGTTTCTTCAACGCTCTAATAACATAAAAGAAACGGCCTAAGAGCGTATTCAAAACACTCTCAGGCCGTTTTTCTTATTATATCCTCAAAGATTTATTCAGCTTTCTTGGCAGCAGGCTTCTTTGCTGCCGGTTTCTTTGCAGCGGCTGGTTTCTTTGCGGCAGGCTTTTTAGCAGCTGGCTTATCAGCATTTGCCTTCTGTTCTGCAGCCTCCATCTTCTCAATCTTGGTCTTCAGACGGATGATCTCCTTGTCCTTAACCTCAATTTCCTCACCCTGGTTGCGGATAGTGGTGAGAAGACTGTTCAACTGGTCGTTGTCGATTTCCTCAGGATAGAGACTGTTCACTCTGTTGATGAAGTCACCAAGGATGTTCATATAGTTGGTAAACGCATCAAATGCACCGCTATAGATACCTCTGTCAAGACCTACACTCGTTGCCTTGGTGGTCATAAAGCGGAAGTTGTTACTTGCCTGCAGATAATCCCAATCCTGGTTGATACGCGGATCCTGAGCAATGCGGATACGGTCGGCCACACTATAAAGCTTGTTAAATGCCTCGCGCTGCATAGCATTACCAAGCCATGTAGATACGTCGCGCTCCTCGTCCACCCATGACAATGTGTCGGGCACATCAAGCTGACCAACACTCTTTGCCTTCAGGCAGATTTCTGAAGGAGTAGAGAATGTGATACCCTTCTCCTTGGCGCATGCTGGCAGAGCCTTGAGGAATTCGAGGATATTCGAAGACAATGGCTGTGCAATACCGAGAGCTGAGAGCTCCATAAAGATATTGATGAACTGCTCCTCTTCGGGCAGTGAGGCAATGCGGTTGATGTAGGTATCGGCAAAGAGAGGATAACCCTCCCAGTCGCTATTATTGAATCGCAGGGAGATATCGTCACTGAGTTCAACATCACGCAGCAAGAGCTTAAGATTTGGAGCGATTGGGCAATGATAGATATAGTGGGGAGACTTCCATCCGAGCACATGCTTTGCGCCCTCGGTCAGCATACCCTTGAATCCCATTGCAGCCACCTGTCCACCGATGTCGTCGCTATAGATAAGAGACGAGTTGCGCAGGATAGTAGGACGCTTGCCAAAGTAATCCTGCATCTTGTCGGCCTGCTTCTTCACGTCGGCAGCAAACGACTCCTCATTTGCCAATGACGAAAGTCCATGACTATAAGGCTCAGCCAGGAATTCTGCACATCCAGTCTCGTTGATTTCCTGCAACTTGGCAATTACCTGCGGAGCATGCATTTCCAACTGCTCCATTCCCACTCCTGAGATTGAGAAGGCAACCTTGAAGTAGCCGTTACCCTGCTTGATCATGCCGAGCAGAGTCTCGAGTGCCGGCATATACGAACGCTCGGCGATATCTGTGATACTGCGCTCATTCTCATAGTCATCATAATAGTAGTGGTCGATGCCTATGTCGAAGAAACGGTATCTCTTGAGATGAATAATCTGGTGTATCTCAAAATATAAGCATATTGTTTTCATAATATATACTTCTTTAATAATCCTTTAATTCTTTATTATATAAATATTTTAATTCTTCAGACTACTGCCAACCCAATGTTCTCAGGTAGAGTGTGCGAATCCAGGCACCAACCTTCTCCCATGTAATCTGGTCAACCTCCTTCTTACCTTCCTCCTTGAGATACTGGAAGAGAGAATCGTTGGCACAGATTGAGTAGATAGCGTCGGCAAGAGCATGGATATCCCAATAGTCAACCTTGATACAGTTGGTGAGAATCTCGGCACAACCACTCTGCTTGGAGATAATCGAAGGCGTACCGCATTGCATTGCCTCAAGAGGCGATATTCCGAATGGTTCGCTCACCGAAGGCATTACATATACGTCGGAGTCCTTCAGACACTCATATACCTGCTTTCCGCGCATGAATCCGGGGAAGTGGAAGCGGTCGGCAATGCCACGCTCGGCGGCAAGGTATATCATGGCGTCCATCATATCTCCTGATCCAGCCATACAGAAACGCACGTTGCGTGTACGGTGGAGCACCATATTGGCAGCTTCGACAAAGTACTCAGGACCCTTCTGCATTGTGATACGTCCAAGGAATGTAACCACCTTCTCGCGACCAGTGTGGTCGGGACGTGGTATCTCTTCGAACTCCTTCTTCAGAGGATAAACGGCATTGTGCACTGTGAAGCACTTGCGCGGATCTTGATGATACTGGTTGATAACCGTCTGACGAGTGAGTTCAGATACACACATAATGCAGTCGGCCCAATCCATACCGTTCTTCTCGATAGAATATACCGTAGGGTTAACCTTTCCGCGAGAGCGGTCGAAGTCTGTGGCATGCACATGGATGCACAGCGGTTTGCCGCTCACTTGCTTGGCATGAATACCAGCGGGATAGGTAAGCCAGTCGTGGGCGTGAATGATGTCAAACTCCTCGGTGCGTGCCACCTGTCCGGCAATAATCGAGTAGTTGTTGATCTCCTCGTGGAGGTTGGACGGATAACCGCCAGCAAACTCCATAGCTCCGAGGTCATTAACATGCATGTAGTTGAAGTCGGCATAAATATGGTCGCGCAACTTGAAGTAGTAGTCGGGATCCATAATATTTCCGATACGATTCTTAACATAGTCATAGTCAACGTCGCGCCAAGCAATAGGCACTGCGTTCATTGCTACGATACGACAAGCTGAAGTGTCCTCATCTCCAAAAGGATGAGGCAGACACAATACGGTCTCAACGTCGCCCTGGGCATATAGTCCCTGGCTGATACCATAGTTGGCAGTGGCAAGACCACCGAATACGTGAGGAGGATACTCCCATCCAAACATTAAAACTTTCATATCTCAGTCCTCCTTTTCTTTATTTCTGGTAAACATTTTGCTGTGCCAGCATCTTGGTAGCACGCAGAATTTCTGCCACGTTCATGGCAAACGACATGGCACCGCGCCCGTTGAATGGTGGGTTGCCGTCGAAGAGTTCTGAAATAGAACCGAGTGCGTGATATGACATCTCATCCTCGAATCCCACGAGCTGACGCTCGATGAAGCTCAGGCGAGTGTGCTTATACAGCTTGATACATGCCTCGAAGTAGAAGCCCTCAAGCCATGGCCATGCCGTGCCCTGATGGTAGGCATAGTCGCGCTGTGTCTGCTGACCCACGTACATCGGATTATATCCACCACTCTTTGGAGACAGCGAGCGCAATCCCTTTGGTGTCAATAGTTCACGGGTACAGATGTCAAGCACGCTTCTCTTCTGCTCCTTGCTGAGCGGAGAATAGTCGAACGCCACCGCAAACACCATATTCGGACGCACACTCCAGTCAACCATATTGCCATCTACATAGTCGTAGAGATAACCATATTCGTTGAGGAATGTATTTACGAACGACTCTCCTGCCACATCGGCAAGGTCGTTGAGTTCGGCAGCCTCATCAGCACGTCCGTTGTCAGTTGCAATAGAGGCACAGAACTTAAGAGCATTATACCACAATGCATTAAACTCCACAATATATCCCGAACGCGGAACAACCGGACGTCCGTTGGCAGTAGAGTTCATCCATGTAACTGCCTTGTCGCGACCGTCGGCATAAAGCAAACCGTTGTCGTCAAGACGTAGATTGGGATGATTGCCATCTATAATATAATGTATAATGTCCTCAAGAAGTTTTCCATACATCTGCGAGCACTTGTCTCTACCTGCCGACTTGGCATACTGCTGGATTGCCCATACTGCCCACAGGGGCACGTCGGGTTGCTCCATCTCGTATATCTTTGCAGTGAGGGGCTTTCCTTCCATAAACTCCCTCAGTCCCTTCTCGGCAGTCTTCATCACCAACTCAAAATAGTCCTGCTCGTCAATGGCGAGAGTAAGACCAGGCAATGCGATGAACGTGTCGCGAGCGCGGCACTTAAACCACGGATAACCGGCAAGAAGATAACGGTCGTCATTCTTCTCGCGCTTGTGGAACTGGTGGGCAGCATTCACCAGGCAATGGAAGAAGTTGTCGCGAGGTGAACGGGCCTCAACCTCCTTCTCAAACAAAGAACGAAGTGTTGTCGTCTTTATCTGCGAAGTAGAAGCCGAGAACACGACGCTCTCTCCCTTCTTGATGTCCAACTCGAAATAGCCAGGTACATAGAGATCCTCATTTGAAGCATAGCCACGTTCCTGCTCCTTCGGGTATTCCACTCCACGATACCAATCAGGATGGAATACAAACTGGTTTTTCTTGCTAAACTGCATGTAGAGGAACGGATAACCTGCATACATCTTTGTACGAATACCATTGTCAACCTCTTCGTAGGCACGACTAGCCGTCGAGTTCTCATGAGTGAACTGGCGGACACTCCTGAAGGCCAGGAATGGACGGAAACGGAGAGTGGTGGCAGAATGGGCATCGACGAGGGTATAACGAATCAGAATGCGATCCTCGTAGTGCTGGAATACCACTTCTTTTTTTAGAATAACTCCGCCTACACGATATACGGTTGTAGGCACTTTGTCACAATCGAACTCTCGTATGTACTTGTGACCTTTGGGACTGTAATTGTTGCCCTGATACTTGTGGAGACCGAGATTAAACTCCGCCCCGTGCTGGATTACAGTTGGGTCGAGCGACGACAGAAGAACATGGTTCTCATCGTCAAGTTCGGGAACAGGCACAACCAACAGACCATGATACTTGCGAGTATTACAGTCAACGATGGTCGAACAGGAGTAAGCACCCGAACGATTCGTCCTAAGCAGTTCCTTGTGGAGGCTTTCCTCAAGGTTTGTCATTACAGCCTTTTCAAATCTTAAATAACTCATAGATTCCTGCTATTTGGTACAATTAGTTAGTTTCACACGTCCAAAAGTACTCATTTTTATTCATTTGACCAAACAATTCCTCGATTTTTTTCAAAATATACCAATTTTTTTATGTTTTTGACATAGTTTTTGCGGTATTCCTTTTGTTATTGGAGGATTTTTTGTACTTTTGCAACGTGAAAAAGACCAGATTGTTTTAGAGATGAATGATAACCAAAGATACAACAAACTCCATGTTGCGCAGTCGATGACGGGCCTTTGGGACTCCATGAGGGATGACGAAAAAAAGTACTTGGTTGATAGTATTATTATTTGTAAATACGGAAAAAACGAGGCCATCTATAACGAGGATGAAGACCCTAAGTTTCTCCTTTACGTCCTTGATGGAAAGGTAAAAGTCTATAAGACCGGAATGGCTGGCAAGCAGCAAATAGTAAGGATGATTAAGCCAAAGGAAATGTTTGGCTATCGTGCTGCATTCGCAAGCGAGAAATACATCACGGGAGCTACGGCTTTCGAGAATACTACATTATGCCAGATTCCTATCAACGTCATCAAGAAGATTATTGTGAGCAATGCTATGGTAGGAGTGTTCTTCCTTCGACGACTCGCCACTATGCTCGGTGATGCCGATGCGCTTACCGTAACTTTGACTCAAAAGCATATCCGCGCCCGACTTGCCGAGGCTATCATTACTATCAAGGACAAATTTGGAGTAGAAGAAGACGGAAAGACTCTCTCACTATCTACAAGCCGCGAGGACATCGCCAACATTGCGTGTATGACTACCAGCAATGCCATCCGCACCCTATCGGCTCTTGCACAAGAGGGAGTGATCAGCCTTGACGGACGAAACATTAGAATCGAAAACGAGGCTATGTTACATAAGATTTCCCAAATTGGATGATTCGCAATTTGGGATTATCTATAAGAAATCAGCAATTCGGGATTAGGAAATTCACCACCTCCTGCTCCACTGTTATTGTGAATGAGCCCTTCGCACTGCCGAGCATCCTGCCGTCAATACCTATCATGGCATGAGCGGCACTTTCAAACTCCACCTTGCCTGTGCGATAAGGCCGCACATTCTTGTGATTCAGGAAACGGCCTGTAAACAGCAACCACAAACCGTGGAACAACTGAGTAATCTCGGGATGACTCACCACGGTGACATCCAACAATCCGTTATAAGGCACAGCGTTAGGTGTCTGTCCATATCCTGGTCCACTACCAATGCACACATTCATGAGTTTCCGCTCGATTTTGTCGGAATTGATTTTCACGCTCATCTTATACTCCATCCGATGGAACAACATGAGCAGGGCCGACACCACAAACGACAATGTCCTCGAACCGAGAAGGCTGCGCGTCTGGCGTCTGAGATTCATTATGTCGGCTATAAGTCCCACATTCACGCAATTAAGGAAATAGCGGTGACAGTTTTCTCCCCTTTTATCCACATATCTGATACATCCAAGATCGACCGTTCGCACACGATGATTCACTATGGCATCAACAGAAGTCTCGATGTCGCCTTCACGCAATCCCCAGAACTTTGCGAAGTCGTTAAGCACACCATTAGGGATAACACCTATTGATATACTTTCACGCTCCTCACGGTTGATATGCATAAGACAGTTCACTGCATCATTTAGGGCAGAGTCGCCACCGACGATGACAATTGTCTTATATCCGTTGTTGATGAGCATCCTCACGAGCCGCTCGACACTTTCGGTCGATTCGCTCTGCACGATGTCATACTCCACTCCACGTTCTGAAAGCAATGCCTCCAACTTCTCGCGATGCTTGCGTCCTCTGCCTCCGAATATCTGTCGGGGACAATACAGCACTCCCACTCTTGATGTATCTACTGCCATAGTCTCTTAATCTCGTTAATCTTTTCATCCATAGGCAACGACGAGTCAATCCAATGAATTGCCACGCCACGCCTTTCCATACCGCGGAACCAAGTCATCTGGCGCTTGGCAAACTGATGTATGGCTATTTCGAGCAGGCGGAATGTCTCCTCAAAATCACGTTGCCCAATAACATATTCCGTAACGTACTTGTATTCAAGTCCGTAGTAAATTAAATCCTCTGGTGCCACACCGCCGTCGATGATGCGCCTTATCTCGTCGGCCATACCCTCGTCAAATCGGGCTTTCAGTCGGCGTGTTATTCTCTCTCGTCTCTGCTCCACGTCAATCTTAAGTCCGATAACGAGCGAATCCACAGGTTGTATGTCCTCCGTCTCCTCGGGATGCTCATCTTGATAGAGTTCAATCTCGATGGCGCGTATTGCTCTCTTGGCCGTATCTACATCCGTGGTATTGTGCATTTTCTGTCCTTTTCTGCTTTTGATGTCATTCAGCATTTCAGTCAGTTCGGCAAGCGACTTTCCCTCCAGGCTCTGCCTAAGTGGCTTGTTCTCAGGCACTGGAGCCATTCGGTAGCCTCTAAGCATAGCCTCAAGATAAAGCCCGGAGCCTCCGCAGAGCACGGGTGTGACGCCTCTCCCCACTATATCGTCGTATGCACGCAAAAAGTCGCGCTGGTATTGATACACATTGTATTTAGTACCTGGCTCAACAATGTCAATGAGATGATAAGGCACATTGATGTCCCCCACCCTATAATCGGCGAGATCCTTACCCGTACCAATGTCCATACCGCGATACACCTGGCGCGAGTCGCCACTGATTATCTCGGCGTGGATGTCGGCAGCCAATGCAGCAGCAAGCGAAGTCTTTCCGCAAGCTGTGGGGCCCAATATCGTTATCATCTTCTTCATATAGACAAGAAAAAAGTCAAGAAAAAATATAGACAAGAAAAAAGCTGCCCGACAAGAAAGTGCCGGGCAGCCTAATAAATCGTTTGAGTTAATAGGATTAACCGTTAACCTTCTTCATGTGTGCGATGAGCTCGAGCACCTTGTTAGAGTAACCGATCTCGTTGTCATACCAAGATACAACCTTTACGAATGTATCGGTAAGAGCGATACCAGCCTTAGCGTCGAAGATAGAAGTGCGAGTGTCGCCGAGGAAGTCAGAAGAAACGACAGCGTCCTCAGTGTAACCGAGTACACCCTTCAGTTCGCCCTCAGAAGCTTCCTTCATTGCAGCGCAAATCTCCTCATACTTAGCAGGCTTAGCGAGGTTGACAGTGAGGTCAACAACAGATACGTCAAGAGTAGGAACACGCATTGACATACCAGTCAGCTTGCCGTTCAGCTCAGGAATAACCTTACCTACAGCCTTAGCAGCACCTGTTGAAGAAGGGATGATGTTGCCAGAAGCAGCACGACCACCACGCCAGTCCTTCATAGAAGGTCCGTCAACAGTCTTCTGTGTAGCTGTTGTAGAGTGAACAGTTGTCATCAAACCGTCTGTGATACCGAACTTGTCGTTCAGAACCTTGGCGATAGGAGCCAGACAGTTAGTTGTACAAGATGCGTTAGAAACGAACTGAGTTCCCTTCACATACTTGTCGAAGTTAACACCACATACGAACATAGGAGTAGCATCCTTAGAAGGAGCAGACATCACAACGTACTTAGCACCAGCCTCGATGTGAGCCTGAGCCTTCTCCTGAGTCAGGAAGAGACCTGTTGACTCAACAACGTACTCTGCCTCAACCTCGTTCCACTTCAAGTCAGCAGGGTTGCGCTCTGCAGTTACGCGGATCTTCTTTCCGTTTACAATCAGCTGGCTGTTCTCTACGTCTGCCTCGATTGTGCCCTGGAAAGCACCGTGCATAGTGTCATACTTCAACATGTAAGCCAAGTAATCTACTGGGCAAAGGTCGTTAATACCTACTACCTGAATGTCATCGCGAGTCTGAGCTGCGCGGAATACGAAACGGCCGATACGACCAAATCCGTTAATACCAATCTTAATCATTTTACTACTTTATTTATTATTAAAGGGTTAATATAGTCGCTTTTTCCCTAGAATTTAGCACATTTTATGCACTTTTTCTTCTATTCGGGCGCAAAGTTACAATTTTTTTTTTAATTTTGCGCCAAAAAGTAGTATTAATTAATATAAAAAATCAAAACAATGGGTAAATTTATCAACGAATTCAAGGAATTTGCCGTAAAAGGCAATGCTGTTGACATGGCTGTCGGTGTTATCATCGGTGGTGCTTTCGGTAAAATCGTCACTTCAATTGTCAATGACATCATCATGCCTCCTATCGGATGGCTTATCGGCGGTGTCAACTTCTCCGACCTGAAATTTGAGCTTCCGACAGTGAAAATCGCAGGTGAGGAATTGGCTGCTGCCACCATCAACTATGGCGCCTTCATCCAGACCATCATCGACTTCACCATCATTGCCTTCTGCGTCTTCATGCTCGTGAAAGGTATCAACAAGTTGGCAAAGAAAAAGAAGAAGGAAGAAGCCAAGGCTCCCGCCGCTCCTCCCGCACCATCCAAGGAAGAGGTTCTGCTCACAGAAATACGTGATGCCATCAAGGAACTGAAGAAGTAAGATTGCCTCCATTATAATATAATAAGGTGTATCTACATTATTATATAACTCAAAAGTGGTACTCCCAATCAGGAGTTACCACTTTTTAGATACAATTAAATATAGGAATATGCCACAAGAACAATCTCATGTCAGAGAGCGACAGAAGAACGACCTTAAGGAGCCGCGCAGATATAAGGTGATTATCCACAACGACGACTTTACCACAATGGAATTTGTGGTAGAGGTGCTGAAGACGGTTTTCTTTTTCAGTGATGAGAAGGCCGAAACACTTATGCTGCAAGTGCATCGCGCAAACAAGGCCATAGTGGGAATATATACATACGACATCGCAGTGTCGAAAGCCAACAAGGCCACAAACATGGCTCGTGAGCAAGGCTTTCCTTTGCGACTAACCGTTGAACCAGAAGAGGAATAGACATGGCAGAAATAGAACAGACAGAAAGAGTGGGACGTGTGATAAAATCGGCGCTTGGGTATTGCAAAACACTCAGGAATGAATTTGTCATGCCCGAACATTTGCTTTTAGCATTGGTCGAAGACTCCAATTTCAATTCCGCATTAGCTGCATATTGCAGTCCACTCACTTTCGCCAACAAGATTGAGGATTTTCTTGATGACATTGAGGTTGTACCACAAGATATAGAATACCACCCGGAACTGTCAATACAGACAGGGCAAGTGATAGATAATGCCATTAAGCATGTGGAGAACAGCGGAGCGGAATTAATAGACATTCCCCATTTGGTGAAAGGTCTGTTGGAGCTTAAAGATGATTCCTGGGCTAGCTATTTTCTGAAGGATTCTATTGGCGACAATGAACAGTATTTCATGAAAGAATTGATTGATTACTGCGAGTATGATGATATGATCTTTGACGAAAACATTGACGATGAGGATAAATCACCGAAATCTTCGTGGAAGCAACTCGTTACTTGCATGAACGACAATTATCTGAAGCATAATCCTCTTATCGGAAGAGACAATGAACTGAAACGCACCATCCAGGTGCTGTGTCGTTGCGACAAGAACAACCCTCTGCATGTGGGTGAACCTGGCGTGGGCAAGACTGCCCTTGTATGGGGATTGACCCGACTCATCGAGGAAAACAAGGTGCCCAAGAGGTTGCAAGGAAGCAAGATATATCAGTTGGACATGGGCACTCTCCTCGCAGGCACACAATATCGTGGCGACTTTGAGAAGCGCATCAAGCAGATAATGGATGGCGTGCAGGGAGAAAGCGACAACAACATTGTGTATATCGACGAGATACATACGCTGGTAGGGGCAGGAGCCATAGGCGATGGAGCTATGGATGCCTCGAATATGCTCAAGCCATATCTTGAATCCGGCAAGATAAGATTCATCGGTTCTACTACCTATGAGGAATACAACCGCCATTTCTCACGCTCGAAGGGACTCATTCGTCGCTTTCAACAGATTGACATTACCGAGCCCTCTATCGACGAGGCAAAGAATATCATCATGCAGTTGAAACCCCGATACGAAGATTTTCACGGTGTGAAATATACCGACGATGCCATCTCGTTTGCAGTAGAGGCAAGTGCAAAGCATATCAACGACCGATTCCTGCCCGACAAGGCCATCGACCTCATCGACGAGGCTGGCGCGGCAATGGAAATAGAGGAAAACGCAAAGACCATCGGCAAGAAAGAAATCGCAGATGTATTGTCGAAGACATGCAAGGTGGAGGCATTGTCAGAGGCTGAAGATGACGACTACGAGCAATTGGAAAGACTTGCCGACCGCATGCTTTCGCAAATCTACGGACAAGACGAAGCCATCCGTCAGGTGGTTGAGTCGGTGCAGATGTCGAGGGCGGGTCTGCTCGACGATAACAAACCCTTGGCCTCCTTGCTTTTCGTGGGTCCTACGGGTGTAGGCAAGACAGAGGTGGCGCGCGTTCTGTCGAAAGAGCTCGGCATCCCCCTCACACGTTTCGACATGAGCGAATACACCGAGAAACATACCGTTGCCAAACTGATTGGTTCGCCTGCGGGCTACGTAGGCTATGAAGACGGAGGATTACTGACCGATGCTATACGCAAGTCTCCCAACTGCGTCTTGTTACTCGACGAGATTGAGAAGGCTCATCAGGACATCTACAATATTCTGCTTCAGGTGATGGATTATGCCCGACTCTCCGACAACAAGGGGCGGCAATCCGATTTCAGAAATGTGGTACTGATAATGACTTCGAATGCCGGGGCACAGTATGCCTCGCATGCTTCCGTAGGATTCAACAGCACAGTAAGTCGCGGCGAGGCAATGATGAAGCAAGTGAAGAAGACCTTCAAACCAGAGTTTCTCAACCGTCTGTCGGGCACAGTGGTTTTCCACGACATGAACAAGCAGATGGCTACCCTGATATTGCAAAAGAAATTGCGGGAGTTGGAATCCAAACTGGAGGCAAAGCAAGTGAAGATGAATCTCATTCCCGACGCTTTCGAATATCTGTTGAAAGAAGGCTTCACTCCCGAATACGGTGCACGCGAGATGGACCGTGTCATTGCCCAACGACTCAAACCATTGCTCATGCGCGAGATATTGTTTGGTAACCTGAAGAACGGTGGTGAAATAACAATTGGAATAAAAGATGGCAATTTATCAATTGGATAACAACCTATGGTTTCCCGATCCACACTTGGGCGAGGAAGACGGACTAGTGGCGGTTGGCGGTGATTTATCCGTCAATCGTCTGCTCTTGGCATATAGCAACGGCTTTTTCCCATGGTTCTCATATCAAGAGTGTGACGAACCCTATTGGTATTGTCCGTTAGACCGTTTTGTCATATTTCCCAAAGAGATTCACGTCAGCCACTCCATGAAACAGTTGATGCACCAAGGGAAATATATTGTCACCTTCAACAAGGATTTCGAGGGAGTTATTCGTGGCTGCTCCACTGTTGACGGACGCAATAATGAGTTCGGGGCATGGTTGGGTTCTGACATGATGAAGGCCTACACCGAATTACATCGTCTCGGCTATGCCGCCAGTGTTGAGGTATGGGAGCCAGGTGACACCACTTCCGAAGAGAAAAGTTTAAAGCTCGTGGGAGGCTTATATGGAGTTGCCATCCGCAATGCCTTCTTTGGCGAGAGCATGTTTTCATTAGTGCCCAGTGCATCCAAGTTGGCATTGATTCATTTGGCTCGCGCGCTCGACAAAATCGGCGGAGCCTTCATCGACTGTCAATTCGAGACTGCACATCTTAAATCCATGGGAGGGCGGCATATCACATACGAAGAGTATATGAGCCTGCTTGCTAAAGGCTGATTTTTGATTTTATATTATTCCATGATTGATTGTCTTCATCAGATGGAAGGTGTTATAATCAGCCTCCAATCACCGTTTGAAGCTCTCTGAATATACCCTTTTGTGGTTAATTGTCTTATTTGTTTATTGACAGAAGCCACATTAACCCCTGTGCTTTCTGATAATTGGGAAATGGTGATATCCGGATGGGCATACATCAGGTTGAGCATCTTACTGGTTGTGTCGGAGCGGAATTTCACACACTCTCCGTCAAACCACCATACATTATCTCCCCTTTCTGTCAAGAAACGTACGTTGTATGTCACTTCTTCTACAAACAGATTGGTGAAGTAGGTCAAAAACTGCTGTATTTCCCGCTTTGAAGCATGCGCCCCATGTGAAGGCGTTGGTCCTACAGTAAGGTCCGTTTTATGGAGTGCTTCCAAGTATTCATTTTTCTTTCGGCTTCTCACCACGATCATGGGATAGCCATGTCGGGAGAGGATGTAGTTAACCATCAATCTGGCAATACGCCCATTCCCATCTTCGAATGGATGGATACGTATGTAGCGATAATGAAAAATGGCTGCCAACTCAATAGGTGAGAATTTGCCCGACTGTTCAGCCTCGTTATACCAATCAATCAAATCAGTCATCAAGGCTGGTGTTTCCTCAGGAGATGCATATTCAAATCTGTCTCCATATCTCGTTATGACACTATTGGGACGTGTTTTATATACCCCTGCATGTATCGTATAACTGGTAGTCTGCCCACCCGGAAGATTCCTATAAACCGTATAGTCTTCACGAAGAAGAGTCTTATGCAAAGTACGAATGAAATTCTGCGTCAAAGGCACATCATTCAACTGAGCCTCTTCTCGCATCATTTTCAGACCGACATTGCTGGCTGTCATCTCCTGTACGTCTTTCACTTCTGCTTCACCAATAATCTTGCCAAAAAGAAGCAATATTTCTGTCTGACCGTAAGTCAGCGTATTGCCTTCTATATGGTTGCTGTTGTAGTTGAAGTCAATGGTAAAGCGACGGCTCAGCAGCTCCCTGTCTCTTTCAGAAAGAGGCTGAAGAGCATTCCATCGTTCCATTATTTGAGTTACTTTATCCATGTGCTTTATATTTAACTCTTGCAGAAAAACACCTTAAAAGGTATATACCATCTACCTTAAACGATGATTTCTTGCAATTTATTATACCTTATTATATTCTTTCATCTTGCGAATCAGAGGTGCGTGTCCCTGTGACCCATTATTTGTAGGCATATACGGATTATTATAAATCTATCTGCAAAATTAGTAAAAAGAAAACAAACCACCAAATGTTATCACTCTTTTTTTTATACCTATAATCAAAATAATCAGTTTTATGCAGTAAAAATGCACAAAATGAAGACAAATGAGGCTATCCACTTGGTAACTGAATACCCTATTCACTTGGTAACTGAATACCCTATTCACTTGGTAACTGAATGCCCTATTCACTTGATAACTGAATGCCCTATTCACTTGATAACTGAATGCTCTATTCACTTGGTAACTGAATGCCCTGTTCTTATGGCCTTAGGATACCCTGTTCTTATAACCTTAGGATACCCAGTTCTTATGATTTTAGGATAGGCATTGTTATGCTACTCCCTTACTATATATTTTGTGATTTTTACTATCACTGCTATCACTTTTGAGGTTAAATATTTAATAATCATAGAGTTAAGTAGTGACAGCAGTAGTGACAGTAGTGATAGTAGAAGCCGTTTTTAGGATTAAAAACGCACTTTTTAACAATTATTTCGAGCAAATATGAGCTAATTTCCTTCATTTTTTATGTTAAAATCATGTTAATTTAGCAAATATGCGCTCAAAACCATTAAAAAACACGTTCAAAAATGCATGTTTTTATTGACTTCCCTGTTGCCTTCCGTTTGAACTATTTCCATTTTGGAAACAGTAATTATTATCTATTACTACATCAAACTTAATGTCCTTGTTCTATATATATTGGCTTTTGCCGAAGGAAGCAATAATTGGCTAATCAACGATTGGCCAAATGGAAAAATCTTTCTTCCATTGCTCACACCTTAGTTATATATAGTAAAGGATGGCAAGGCAATTAGCCCTGCCATCCTTTTTTCGAATATTCATGGAGTCATTACTCCTTCTTGCATTTTATCCATATAGATTCGCCATCCATTGACATCTTCAACTCAGATGTTGTTGATGTTACTGAAATAATCTCATACGAGGCATACAGATCTCCATCAACATAGGTATTCACTGTGTTGCCCTTTATTGACCATGTGCCACTACCGTTTCCGAAATATCCAGAACCATAGTATGTGCCGTCAGACTTGAATGAGGCATACGTTGCCTTGAATGGCCAGTTAATATATGTACCAGACTGGCTTGTTTTAACTTCAGTAATCTTCCATGTGCCAACAATAGCAGGATCATACTGATTGTCATCATCGTCATTGCTGCATGAGACGAATGCAAATGTTGCTACCACAAGGGTTAGCAGTAAAAATAGTTGCTTTTTCATAATTTGATTTTTAAATTTTTGAATGTTACCAATAATTATTTAATCTTGAATTTACATGTGCAAAGTAAATAACTATCAATGCAGTCTTTCTGCATAATAACAAAAAGTTAATGAAAAGGCAAAAAAAACAGGAAGAAATTACTCTTCCTGTTCATAATTTGAATATCATGCAGCAATAATTATCAAATAATATGCCATTTAAATCTAAACATAACCTCGGAATGGATTTTGATATTCACCTCTTTTTGTAGTTTCTCAGTCATCTCATCCACCTTGTCTTTATATTCGTCTTCCAAAGCATACATCCGTGCTCTTTTTTGGTTGAGATTTCTGGACATCTGCATTTCTTCCTTTTTCAATTGCAACTTTATTGTTGCATTATGTTCCTTTCTAATCTGGCGGCGAAGTGCATCATGCTCTCTGCTCAACTCCATCACTTCCTTTTGCAATGGAACAAGTTGGTCGTCTGCCCACATTTCGTATTTATTGATTTCGTAATCCACATACTGATTGGTTCTCTCTTCTATTAATCGTTGATTTTCTGACAGTTGGTTTTCGTAATCAGCCTTGAATAAAATATCCAAATCCTCAAGATTTGTTACTCTTTCATCAACACATCCTATTTCCAAAAGTTTAAATACAAATTCTTTCGGCAATTTCTCCCCATTGTCCGTTTTGGCACAACCGATAAGATATTCTTCAGAATCGTATTCATTAGAAGAGGTTACACGATATACAGAGGCTATGCCACTTTCCCCCTTGTATCTTTCCAGCAATTTTGACTTGAAGTCATAGGAATCCAAATCAAAGACCAACTCACAGTCTGGTACATTTGTCTCCATAGCTTTTTTGACAACGTATTGCCCCAGAGGATGACCGAATCTTAGTTGGATATACTGGTCAGATTCTTTATTTAGTATTATTGGTGTCCGATAAAAAATTAAGCTAAGCCTACAGAAAAGGGGACAAACC
>SAMEA3663103__coassemble_286_pt1 | contig 28208 bp, 24 predicted proteins | sample SAMEA3663103__metabat2_low_PE_014 | metagenome-assembled genome bin SAMEA3663103 (sample SAMEA3663103) | pig gut metagenome | biome: pig gut; feature: pig-associated habitat; material: faeces | place: France | collected 2012 | reverse complement strand
GGCTGCAAAATTAGGTATAATTTTTGAATCTTCAAAAAAAAAGAGAGAAAAATCACATATTTGCAGCCTGCTAGGTCAGGTTATAGCCATTTAGGACAGGAATCCTTGTCGGCGGAGAGCCTTGAGCAGACCTTCCGACATGGCGATATTGTCCTTGCGGGTGTAGCGTATGTCGGTAAATATCTGTGCGAGTGTCTCCTTGTTGTTGATGCGCACAAACTCGCGGTTTTCCTCCAAAGCCTCTTTCTCGGCATAATACTCGTCGATGGCAGTGGCGGTATATGGTTTGTATGTCTCCTCATGCACGAATGAGGCAAGAGGCAGACGGTCGGTAAGTGCGGGAGTTTCGTCGGGCCATCCCACGGTGATAGTAGCCACTGGCATAACAAGTTCAGGCAATTGTAGTGCGTCGATGATCATCTCGGGCATATACACGGTGGTGCCAAGGAAGCAAAGTCCGAGTCCCTCCTCCTCAGCCAGATTGCAGAATGTCTGCGTGAAGAGCAAAGCATCTGTTGAGGCGTTGATGAACGAGAGGAAATTGTCGTATCCCGGGTCGGCCTTTCGCTGATTGCACCAGTCGGTGGCGCGTCGGAAGTCGGCGCAGATGGTGAGCACCACCGGAGCGGATGTTACCATCGGTTGGTTGAAATGCGCAGGTGCAAGAGCCTTTTTCCCCTCGTCGGAGCGAGTGACCACCACGCTGTATAGTTGCATATTTCCCATAGTTTGTGTGCGCGATGCCTGTGTGAGCAATTTGTCGAGCAATGCCTTGTCAACGTCTTTTGTTGAATATTTGCGTATAGTACGCCTTGTCATAATATTGTTCATATTCATTTATTTAATTATTTATTTCGGGTGCAAAGGTAATAAAAATTTTCTTTTTGGGAAATTTTTCGATGAAATATTTTATGAAAGTTTTCCCGAAAAAATTTTTTTATTCGGGAAAATATTCATACCTTTGCCCCGCAATTCATAAAACTTATAATGGAACCAATTAAAACTTACACTTATGATGAGGCTTTTGAAGCCTCACTGAAGTACTTCGCTGGCGATGAGTTGGCTGCCCGTGTGTGGGTGAACAAATACGCCATGAAGGACAGTTTTGGCAATATTTTCGAGCAGTCGCCCGACCAGATGCATTGGCGCATAGCCAATGAGGTGGCTCGCATCGAGAAGAAGTACAACAACCCGATGTCGGCAGAGCAGGTATTTGAACTGCTCGATCATTTCCGCTATATCATACCGGCAGGAAGTCCGATGACCGGTATCGGCAATAACCAGCAGGTGGCCTCACTGAGCAATTGCTTTGTGATAGGTCTTGATGGAAATGCCGACTCCTACGGAGCAATCCTTCGCATCGATGAGGAGCAGGTGCAGCTGATGAAGCGTCGTGGTGGAGTGGGTCATGACCTGTCCCACCTGCGTCCTAAGGGTTCGCCTGTCAACAACTCCGCCCTCACATCCACAGGTCTTGTGCCTTTTATGGAGCGCTACAGCAATTCTACGCGCGAGGTGGCACAGGACGGTCGCCGTGGTGCGCTCATGCTCTCGGTGAGCATCAAGCATCCCGACGCAGAGGCATTTATCGATGCCAAGATGACCGAGGGAAAGGTGACGGGAGCAAATGTGTCGGTGAAGATTGACGACGAGTTCATGCAGTGTGCCGTTGATGGCAAACCATATATGCAGAAGTTTCCCGTTGACAGCGCCGAACCACAATTTACAAAGGAGGTTGACGCCAAGGCCTTGTGGGAGAAGATTGTGCACAACGCATGGAAGAGCGCTGAGCCAGGAGTACTCTTCTGGGACACCATCATCCGCGAGAGCATTCCCGACTGCTATGCCGACCTTGGATTCCGCACAGTATCCACCAACCCCTGTGGCGAGATACCACTTTGCCCATACGACTCTTGCCGACTGCTGAGCATCAACCTGTATTCATACGTGGTGAATCCCTTCACTCCCGAGGCATACTTTGATTTCGACCTTTTCAAGAAGCATGTGTTCATGGCTCAAAGAATCATGGACGACATCGTTGACCTGGAGCTCGAGAAGATTGATGCCATCATGGCAAAGATAAAGACCGACCCGCAGAACGACGAGGTTAAGGGTACGGAATATCACTTGTGGGAGAAGATAAAGAAAAAGAGCGGTATGGGCCGACGCACCGGTGTGGGTATCACTGCCGAGGGCGACATGATCGCTGCCATGGGATTGAGATACGGAACTCAGGAGGCTACCGACTTCTCGGTGAGCGTTCACAAGACACTTGCCCTCACTGCCTACCGCTCGTCGGTGGAGATGGCAAAGGAGAGAGGGGCGTTTGAGGTGTTTGATGCCAAGAGAGAGGAGAATAATCCCTTCCTGTTGCGCATAAAGGATGCAGATGCCGAACTGTATGCCGACATCATGAAGTATGGTCGCAGAAACATCGCATGTCTTACCATCGCTCCTACGGGTACCACATCTCTTATGACACAGACAACCAGTGGTATCGAACCAGTCTTCATGCCTGTGTATAAGCGTCGCCGCAAGGTGAACCCCAACGACGAGGCTGTGCATGTGGATTATGTGGATGAGATGGGCGACTCTTTCGAGGAGTACATCGTATATCACAAGAAGTTTATGACATGGATGGAGGTCAACGGATATGACACCACCAAGAAATATACTCAGGAGGAAATCGACCAGCTTGTGGCAAAATCACCTTATAATAAGGCTACTGCCAACGATGTTGACTGGCTGATGAAGGTGAAGATGCAAGGCGCTATACAGAAGTGGGTTGACCACTCCATCAGTGTTACTGTCAATCTGCCCAACGATGTTGACGAGCAACTTGTCAACCGACTATATGTCGAGGCATGGCGCTCGGGATGCAAGGGATGTACTATCTATCGCGATGGTAGCCGAAGCGGTGTAATGATCTCTGTGTCGAAGAAGGACAAGAAGGAGAAAGCTGCTGCCGACGTGGAGAGTGCTACTGATGTTCCGTGCAAGCGTCCCGAGGTGACGGAGGTGCGCCCGCAGGTGCTCGACTGCGATGTAGTACGCTTCCAAAACAACAAGGAGAAGTGGGTGGCATTCGTGGGATTGCTCAATGGTTATCCCTACGAGATATTCACCGGATTGCAGGACGACGAAGAGGGTATCGTGTTGCCCAAGACCGTTGTTAAGGGTAAGATTATCAAGAACGTGGATGAAACTGGCAAGCGCCGCTACGACTTCCAGTTTGAGAACAAGCGTGGCTACAAGACTACCGTTGAGGGTCTCTCTGAGAAGTTTAATCCAGAGTATTGGAACTATGCCAAGCTCATCAGTGGTGTATTGCGCTACCGCATGCCTATCGACCATGTGATTCGTCTTGTAAGTTCGCTGCAACTCAAGAGCGAGAGCATCAACACCTGGAAGAATGGTGTGGAGCGTGCCTTGAAGAAATACGTTACCGATGGCACAGAGGCCAAGGGTCAGAAGTGTCCTCAGTGTGGTCAGGAGACCCTGGTATATCAAGAGGGTTGCCTTATCTGCAAGAACTGCGGTGCAAGCCGTTGTGGATAATATGACTCAACTATCGCAAGTAAGGAAAATAGTTGGTAGTTAAGGAGTTAAGGAGTTAAGGAGTTAAGCCAAATGTTGTTGCGCTTATATCCAATGCTCCAAACTAATGGCTTTTTTCGCTACCGCTCAAGGAAACTCCTCCCAGCGACCAACGGGAGCGATAACTCCTTAACTCCTTAACTCCCAAAAGTTGAGTACATGAGAAACTTAAATAATATGATAATTACATCAATATTTTTAGACGATGTCCGCTTCCATGCCTTTCACGGGGTGATGCCCCAGGAGAGGGCAGTGGGGGCGGACTTCACTGTTTCGCTCAATGTGGGATATGATTTCGTGAAGGCGGCGGAAAGCGACGACCTCACCGACACCATCAGCTATGCCGACATATATGACATAGTGAAAGCCGAGATGGCCAAACCCTCGCAACTGCTTGAGCATGTGGCGCTGAGGATAATAAAGGCGATAACGGCGAGATGGCCTCGGATTGCCACCGTCGATTTGCGCCTCGCCAAGGATAATCCTCCTATGGGAGCCGACTGTAAGGGGGCGGGAGTGGAAATACATTTTATTAATAAATAATAAATATCACGCCGTTTTGTCCGAAATGCCAATATTTATTGCTAATTTTGCACTCTAAATATAATAATGTATATATGAATAGAAGGATTGTTGCTACGATAATAATGATATTCGTGCTCGTTGTGGCCATGGCAGCCAAGAAGAGTTTCACGCTTGTCATCGACCCCGGGCATGGAGGACATGACGCCGGTGCGATTGGCGCTTTCTCCAAGGAGAAGAATATCAATCTCAACGTGGCTCTTGCCTTCGGACGGCTCGTGGAGAATAATTGTTCAAATGTAAAAGTAATATATACACGCAAAACCGACGTGTTCATCCCGCTCCACCAGAGAGCCGATATAGCCAATCGCAATAAGGCCGACCTATTTATATCCATTCACACCAACGCACTCCCCAAGGGGGCAAAGGCAACAGGATTGGAAACATATACCCTCGGTATGCACAGGGCGTCGGATAATTTCGACGTGGCAAAAAGGGAAAACTCGGTTATTCTTATTGAGAAAGACTATAAACAGCACTACGAGGGATTCGACCCCAGTTCGTCGGAGAGCTATATTATGTTTGAGTTTCTGCAGGACAAAAACATGGCTCAGAGTGTTGAACTTGCCAAGATGGTGCAGAAACGCACTTGTGCTGCTGCTGCCCGACCCAACAAGGGTGTGAAGCAGGCGGGATTCTTGGTGCTCAGAGAAACATCAATGCCCAGTTGCCTAATCGAGTTGGGATTTATCTCCACGCCGTCCGAGGAGCAGTTCCTCAACAGCGACGAGGGGATTGCCAATATGGGCAGGGGAATATATCAGGCTTTTTGCGACTATCTGTCTAAGTACGACAAGTCGTTCACTGTGCCATTTAAACCTGAACTCTCCCGTCAGGAATTGGATGAAAAACCCCAACCGGCGGTAGAAGAGACGAGGGAGGAGAGGAAGGAAGAGACGAAGGAAGAGAGGAAAACAGCTCCGGCAGAGAAACCCGCGAATCAGGAGGAGAAGCAGAAGGTAAACCAGGACGAAGCACCTGTGTTCAAGGTTCAGATTCTCACCAGCAATGTGAAGCTCAAAAGCGGTAGCCGACAGTTGAAAGGACAAGAGGATGCCGATTTCTATAAAGACGGAAACATATACAAATACACGGTGGGAGCATCCACCAACTATAACGAGATATATCGACTGCGCAAACAGTTGCTCAGCAAATTTCCCGAGGCGTTTATCATCGCCTTCAAGCATGGACAAAGAATGGATGTGCAGCAGGCGATAAGGGAGTTTAAGAAATTGAAAAATTGAAAAATTGAAATATTGAAAAATTGAAAAATTGAAAGTTGAAATATTATAGAATTAAAAATATACGAGTATGAAATATTTTACAAAGGAAGTGCAAATTGCACTTGTGGCCATTGTTGGCCTTGTGGTGTTGTTCTTCGGACTTCAGTTTCTGAAAGGTGTCAATCTCACGTCTTCAGATACGAGATACTATGCCCAGTTTGACGACATGAGCGGTTTGTCGCCCAATTGTCCCGTGTATGCCAATGGATATAAGGTGGGTATCGTAAAGGACATCATCTTCAACTATGGTGAAAACCGTCCGAATGTGGCAGTGCTCGACCTCGACGCCAAGATGCGACTCCCAAAAGGTTCTGCCGCCGAGATTGAGTCGGACATGCTTGGAAACATCAAACTCAATTTGTTGCTTGCCAATAATTCCAATGAACGCATGGAGGCAGGCGACACCATCAAGGGCGACATGAGCTCCGGACTTATGGATAGAGTAGGGGCAATGCTTCCCACTATGGAGAAGATGCTGCCAAAACTCGATTCTATCCTTGCAAGTGTCAACGCCCTGCTTGCCGACCCCGCTATAGCCAACTCGCTGCATAACGTTGAGAAAATCACAGCCGACCTCACAGTCACTACTCAGCAACTCAACACGATGATGGGAGGTGTGAACAAGCAGTTGCCCGCACTTATGACAAAGGCAAATAATGTCATGGACAACACCGAGACACTCACACGCAACCTCAGCGAAATCGATGTGCAGTCAACAATGAACAAGGTAAATGCCACTCTAAACAATGTGGAGCAGATGACGGCAAAGCTTAATAGCAACGAGGGAACACTGGGATTGCTCATGCGCGACCCCTCGCTATATACCAATCTCAGCAACACGATGAACAGTGCCAACGAACTGCTTATCGACCTCAAGGCTAATCCCAAGAGATACGTGCATTTCTCTCTCTTCGGACGCAAAGACAAGTAAGGAAAAAAACGCAGGAGGCTTGTTATTTTTATTTTTTATAAATTAACCCTGGGAGTGGAAAAAGTCTGTCTCGACTTCCGAAAATGCTGATTTATAAAGACTTTCAGATACCTCAAACCACCTTTGTGGATATATTCCGCAAAAGTGGTTTGTTGTTTCTAAATGACTGATATTCAGGTAGTTTGAGAATTGCAAGTGTTGATATTACAATCATGTTACGTGAAACATCGTAATCTTCGATAAATTAGGGAGTTAGGTGTGTGATACCAATTATGGTTAAAAAAGATAAATTTGCATATTCCAAAAAAAATTCCGAAATTTGCACTCGAATTTAAGTAAAACGACAAGTCAATGATAAACTCTCATAGTGCGCTTTGGGATAAATGCCTGGCCTTAATAAAGGAAAACGTCTCGGAGCAGCAATACAAAACGTGGTTTTCACCAATCGTCTTCGAGTCCTTCTCCGAAAAGGACAAGACGCTTTTGGTGCAGGTTCCAAGTCCTTATGTATATGAGTACTTGGAGGAGTATTATATTGACCTGTTGAGTCGTGTTCTCTCGAAATGTTTCGGTGTGGGAGTGAGGCTCACCTATCGTATTGTGGCCGACAAGACACACGGTCTCACCACCGATGTACAGGCGGGCGAGGCAGTGGGTATCGACCATCCTCAACCCACGTCGCGTGGCAACAAGGCTCCTACGCCTCTCGATGCTGCGGTGCCTCAGGATCTTAATCCCCAACTCAATCCCAAGCAGACATTTAATAATTTTATAGAAGGTAATAGCAACAAACTTCCGCGTACGGTGGGATTGTCCATTGCCGAGCACCCGGGAAAATCAACGTTCAATCCCTTCTATATGTTTGGTCCTTCGGGATGTGGAAAAACCCATCTCATCAATGCCATCGGTGTGAGATGCAAGGAATTGTACCCCCAGAAGCGTGTGCTCTATGTGAGTGCCCGACTTTTTCAGGTGCAGTTTACCGACTCATTACTGAAGAAAAGGATTAACGACTTCATCAATTTCTATCAGAGTATTGATGTGCTCATCGTTGATGACATACAGGAGTGGGCTACTGCCACAAGCACTCTCGACACCTTCTTCCATATCTTCAATCATCTCTTCCGCAACGGCAAGCAGATTATCCTTGCAAGCGACCGTCCTCCTGTTGACCTTCAGGGCATGAAGGACCGTCTGCTCACTCGATTCTCTTGCGGTCTTATTGCCGAGATGGAGAAACCTAATGTGGAGTTGTGCGTGGATATCCTCAAGAACAAGTGTCGTCGCGACGGATTGAAGATTCCCGAGGATGTAATACGGTATATTGCCGAGACAGCCAGGGGAAGCGTGCGCGACCTCCAGGGTGTGATTAACTCGCTTTTGGCATATTCTGTGGTGTATAATTGCAATGTTGACATGCATTTGGCCGAGAGGGTCATCAAGCGTGCTGTCAAGGTGGACAATCATCCTCTCACCGTCGATGACATCCTCGAAAAGGTATGCAATCATTTCAATGTCACTCAGCAGAATGTGTTCAGTAGGAGTCGCAAGCGCGAGTATGTACTCGTGCGTCAGGTTTCAATGTATCTTGCACAGAAATACACCAAGATGCCAGCTTCGCGCATCGGTCAGCTCATTGGCAACCGCGACCATTCCACTGTCATTCACTCTTGTTCTACAATAGAGAAGAGGTTGAAGATTGACAAGGATTTTCAGAACGAGATGACGGAAATTGAAACATCGTTTAGAATCAAGAATTCGTAAATTAAAGAATTAAAATAAAAAAGTTCGTCTGCGTAGATCAACCGCAAACGAACTTTAATTTTTCAATATTTCAATATTTCAATATTTCAATTTTTCAATATTTCAATTTTTGATAATCAAAACTCAACGCTTGCTCCAGCCATTATCCATGTGCCTGGCTGCGGAATGTTGCCGTAGTCAACATAGGTCTTGTCGAAGAGGTTGTTGGCCTCTACGTAGAGCTTGTATAGAGAGGTGTTCCACGACAAACGGGCATCGACGATGGAATATGGTTTATAGGCACATACATTGCCATCGACATCGGTGTAAGAGCCCATTCGGTCTTGATAGCGGTAGTTGATGCCGAGGTCAAGACTTTTCCATATATGCAACTGGAGATTGCCCACCAGTTTGTGGCGCAGATATTCGAGAGTGTATTTGCTCTGTATGCCTGCCACCTCCTTCTGGTCCTGGTCGAGATAGGTATATCCGATGTTAAATGATTTCAGGAAATTCTGACTAGGCAGAAGACGCTTGAAATCGAGTGACACATTACCCTGCACACCGAGGGTGTTGATCTTGGTGAAGTTGACCGATTTCCACACTGCATCCTCTCCTTCCGTGGTGTCGAGAATCCAGTCGATGATGTTCTTGCTGTGATTGTAGAACACACTTGCACTGGCAGTCACTCCGCCCTGGGCATACTTCACTCCTCCTTCGAGAGCCGAGAGTTCCTCAGGCTTAAGATACTTGTCGGCCTTGTGTCCGCCTACAGAGTAATATAGTTCTGTCACCGAAGGCATGCGCAAAGATGTGTTATAGGAGGCATACAACTTAAGTCCGTTGCCTATGCGATAGCTTACATCCACACCGGGATACACCTTCATGTTCATGTTGTTCCATGAGTTCTTCACAGCCACAAGACCTGCCGAGAGGGTGAATCTCTCAAGGATGATGTTGTGCTCGAGCATAAAACTGATGTTGGTGCGGTTGATGCCATATTCATACATACGGTCGGTGCCGCTGATATGCTTCGGTTCGCCAAGCGGTTCACCGAGGTTGCCGCTCACGAGGTCCTCGTTGCGCAGTTCAGCTCCAAAGGCAGTGCGACCGAGCACCCAGTCGAAGTAGCCGTTGAGGTTGGCGCCGAAGATATCCGTGCGGTGGTAGTTGAACGGATATTTGTCGGCAGCGTCGCGGAAGAGTTCGAATCTGTCTTCACCATGATTCCAATAGATGGTCGGTTTGATATGGAAAACGCCGTTTTTGTTCTCCGCCGAGATGGCGGTGTAGGTTTTGAGCGTGTGCTCAAACTGGTCGTCCCATTTCACTCCGTAGAAGGTGTTCGAACCGAAGTCCTTCGACGATATGCCGGCATGCCATTTCACGAGTATGTCAGCATCGCTGTAGTTACCCTGATAGAATGCCTTTGCACCCTTGTAGTCGGCATTGAGCGAACCAGCCTTGTTGCGGCTGTATCCGTCGCTGCGTGTAAAACTGCCCGACAGTTGGTTGTTCCAATTGCCCGACTTCACGTTGGCCCTTGCTCCAGCCGACAGATAGCCATAGCTACCACCCTCCACATGAGCCGACACGCTGCTTTTCTCTCGGGGTCGCGTTACGATGTTGATGGCACCCACAAGAGAAGATGTGCTATAGACACGTCCGGCAGGTCCTTCGAGCACTTCGATACGCTCAATCTCACTGATATCGACGGGAAAATCAAAGGCATTGTGACCGCTTTGCGGGTCGCAGATATTAATGCCGTTGAGCAGGATTGCGATTTGCTCGTAGTTGCCTCCACGGATGCTGACGTCGGTCTGCGCTCCAATTGGTCCACGCTGGCGGACATCCACTCCTGCGGCGTATTTCAGCAAATCATTAACACTTTGCACCGGCGCAGCTTGAATGTCGCTACGCTCCAGTACAGTTACCATTCTCGCTGCCTGGTTGCGGGTCATAGGTGCTCTCGAACCCATGACGCTCACCTCGTCGAGAGTCATCTCGCGGTCGGTCTTGGTGGCAATGGTGTCGGCGGTGACAGGGCGTACGCTCACGCTCTCGGCACTTGCATGCGTCAAGGTGGCTACGCTCAGTGTGCTGATAATCACCTCGCGTCCAAGACAGGCAAAAAGCGAGTAACCCTTGCGTCCAAATCTCTTGAACACAATTACTCCAGGCTTCTTTCTTGAATTGTTGTTGTACATTAAAATTACTATAAAATAAAAAAAACGATGCAAAGGTACGGCTTTTTTGTGGAATGTGCAAATTTATAGTGCACGAAAAAGCATAATAAATACTAATTATTTTGGTTAAGTCGAAGAATTGATGTATCTTTGCACGCTGAATTTTATATATAATAATGTTAATAATGGAAGAAAACAAAAAATTAGTTGATACTATCGTAAAGGGAATACAAGAAAAGAAAGGAACAGACATCGTGATTGTTGACCTCAGCAAGATGGAGGGAGCAATATGCCGCTGTTTTATTGTTTGCACAGGACAGTCGCCTACACAGGTGCAGGCTATAGCCGACTCGGTGAGCGAAACTGTAAGAATGGAGGCGGGAGAGAAACCCGTGAAGGTTGTGGGTGAGGATAACGCCGTGTGGGTGGCAATGGATTACACCGACGTCATGGTGCATGTATTCGTGCCCGACACACGTGAATACTACGACATTGAGCACCTCTGGGAGGATGCACCGAAAACGGTTATACCGAATGAGGAATAATAAATCACTCAACTTTCGCAAGTAAGGATAATAGTTGGTAGTTAAGGAGTTAAGGAGTTAAGCCAAATGTTGTTGCGCTTATATCCAATGCTCAATACTAATGGCTTAACTCCCAGCGACCAACGGGAGCGATAACTCCTTAACTCCTTAACTTCCAAAAAGTTGAGCACATGCGAAACTTAAAGAAATAAAAATTTTAGAATGAGTAATTTAAATAATAATAACGACAAGGGGCCGGATATGAAGATGCCGAAGTTCAATATGAACTGGATTTATCTTCTGATGATGGTGGTGTTGGGAGTGCTGTATTTCACAAGCGGCAACAGCAACTCCAGCGTCAAGACAGAGGCTTCATATACACAATTTAAGACAATGGTGCTCAAGGGATATGCCAAGAGCATCGTGGTGAACAATGAGACAAACACCTTGCAGATGTATGTCAAACCGGAACATATCCGCGACGTGTTCAAACAGGGTGTGGAGCAGACAGGCAAGGAACCGTCGGTCACTGTGGAGTATGGCAGCGTAGATCAGGTGGAGGGCTTTATTAACGAGGCTCGAAAACTGAAGAAGTTTAATGGCGATTTCAGCTATGAGAACAAGCGCGACAACGACTTCCTCACGATGATAATATATAATCTTCTGCCTATCTTTATCCTTGTGGCGATATGGATGTTCTTCATGCGTCGCATGGGCGGCGGCATGGGCGGCGGAGCCGGTATATTCAGTGTGGGCAAGAGCAAGGCGAAGATGTATGAAAAGGGCAACCAGATTACCGTCACATTCAAGGATGTGGCTGGTCAGGCCGGAGCTAAGCAGGAGGTGCAGGAAATCGTTGACTTCCTGAAGAATCCTGGAAAATACACAGAATTGGGTGGTAAGATACCCAAGGGCGCATTGCTGGTGGGTCCTCCGGGAACAGGTAAGACACTGCTCGCCAAGGCAGTGGCAGGTGAGGCAGGAGTGCCGTTCTTCTCGATGAGCGGTAGTGACTTCGTGGAGATGTTTGTGGGCGTGGGAGCCAGTCGTGTGCGCGACCTCTTCCGCCAGGCAAAGGAGAAGTCACCGTGTATCATCTTCATCGACGAGATCGACGCCGTGGGACGCGCACGAAGCAAGAACCCCGCCATGGGTGGCAACGACGAGCGCGAAAACACCCTTAATGCGTTGCTCACTGAGATGGACGGCTTCGGCACCAATAGCGGTGTGATTATCCTTGCCGCCACCAACCGTGCCGACATGCTCGACTCAGCTTTGATGCGTGCAGGACGATTCGACCGACAGATACATGTCGATCTGCCCGACCTCAACGAGCGTAAGGCAATCTTCCAGGTGCATCTCAAACCCGTGAAGACAGATGAGACATTGGACATCGACTTCCTGGCTCGTCAGACACCGGGATTCTCGGGTGCCGACATAGCCAACGTGTGCAATGAGGCGGCACTTATCGCCGCGCGACATAACTGCAAGTCGGTGGGCAAGCAGGATTTCCTCGATGCTGTTGACCGTATCATCGGCGGTCTTGAGAAGAAGACCAAGATTATGACTGATGCCGAGAAGAAGGCAATAGCCATCCACGAGGCTGGTCATGCCACAATATCTTGGTTCTGCGAGCATGCCAATCCGCTGGTGAAGGTGAGCATTGTGCCGCGAGGTCGTGCCTTGGGAGCTGCTTGGTATTTGCCCGAGGAGCGTGCCATCACCACCAAGGAGGAGATGCTCGACGAGATGTGCGCCACATTGGGTGGACGTGCTGCCGAGGAACTCTTTATCGGACGAATATCCACGGGTGCGATGAACGACCTGGAGCGCGTCACGAAGAGTGCCTATGGTATGGTGGCATACGCCGGTATGAGTGAGAAACTGCCTAATATCTGTTATTATAATAACAATGAATACTCATTCCAGCGCCCGTATTCGGAGACGACGGCCAAGATAATGGACGACGAGGTGCTAAAGATGATTAACAACCAATACGAGAGGGCAAAGCAGATACTTGAGGACCACAGGGATGGTCATGCCCAGTTGGCCGACCTCCTTGTAGCGCGCGAGGTAATCTTTGCCGACGATGTAGAGAAGATCTTCGGCAAGCGTCCATGGGCAAGCAGAAGTGAGGAACTGCTCGAAGCTCAGAAAAAGGCAGAGGCCGAGGCTATGGCAGAGCAGCGTGAAAAGGAACTGGAGGCGCAAGGAACAAGTTTGGAAGAAAAGGTGAAAAAAGATGAGGAGTTAAGGAATTAGGAGTTAAGGAGTTAAGGAGTTAAGCCAAATGTAATTGCGCTGATTTCCTATCGCAGATATTCAGAGTACAATACTAATGGCTTAACTCCTTAACTCCTTAACTCCTTAACTCCCCAAATAAAAAAAATATGAATAACTTTATAGCAAGAACAATCACAGGCATACTTTTTGTTGCTACAATAGTAGTGTGCTTTCTCAATCCCACGGCAATGATATTCCTGTTTGCCCTGGTTACGGGATTGACGGTATGGGAGTTTACAGGTCTTGTCAACGACAGGACCGGTGTGTCGGTCAACCGCTTCATATCTACTGTGGCAGGAGTGTATTTCTTCCTCGCCATGGCAGGCACAACAAGCGGTTTCACCTCATCCACCGTGTTTATTCCTTATCTTATCACAATCATCTATCTGCTCGTGGCCGAGCTATATGCCAAGCAGGAAGACCCTATCCACGATTGGGCTTACACGATGATGAGTCAGATGTATGTCGTGCTGCCGTTCTCGCTACTAAATATGCTTGCATTCCGTGCAGCTCCCGAGGGTATCATGTATATCTATACCTTGCCGCTGAGCGTGTTTGTATTCTTGTGGGTGAACGACACCGGTGCATATTGCTGCGGTTCGCTCTTTGGCAAGCACAAACTCTTTCCGCGCATTAGTCCTGGAAAGAGTTGGGAGGGCAGCATCGGTGGTGGCATCTTCGTGCTGGCTGCCGCTGCGTTGGTGTGGTATCTCACTGACAGTAATAATATGAATCCCACAGGTATGGGTATGTTGGAGTGGATGGGTCTTGGTCTTACCGTTGTGGTGTTTGGCACCTGGGGCGACCTTGTGGAGAGTCTCTTCAAGCGCACCCTCGGTATAAAGGACAGCGGCAATATCCTGCCAGGTCATGGCGGTATGCTCGACCGCTTTGATTCATCCCTGCTTGCCATTCCTGCGGCTGTGGTTTATCTGTTTAGCATCACATTGTTATAGTTTATATGGGTAATATCCAAGAGGTAACACTTGCGATGGTTCACGACAAGGCGCATAAGGTGGTATATAACGACTTTATGCTCCTCGACGATAATTTCGACGACGAGGTGTTCAAGGGCTTTTCGTATATCGGTTCGCCTGTCAAACTGATGTTCTTGAGTCTTATTATTTGTGTGAAGGGTAAGATGCGCGTAAGGGTCAACCTCAAGGATATGAACATTGGTCCCAACGATGTACTACTGATAAACCCCGGGGCGATAATAGATATGGTGGTATGCGAGGGAGAATGTCGTATGGCAGTGATACATATCGACGTCGATAAAGTGGGGCATAAACCGAGTGTGAAGATTATGCTGCAGTTGCGTTCTATTATCAACAACGAATCGGTAGTAACCCATTTGTGCGACAATGCCCTATTGCAGTTTGTCGATTCCTATAAGTCAATGCGCCGTGTTATCAGCGACGAGGGAATGAGATTTAAGGATGAGGTCATTATCGGAAGTTTTCAGTCGTTGGCAGCTTATTGGATGAACGAGATTGCCTTAGAAAATGAAATGCATAAGAATGTAGCCCTCTCGCGCAACGAGCAATTGTTTCAAGGGTTTATCCGAGAGGTTCAGAAGAACTATATGGTTAATCGCGAGGTGTCGTTCTATGCCAGCAAATTATGTATTACTCCCAAGTATCTTGGTGTGGTGGTGGCACAGGTGAGCGGCAGGCGTCCGCTTGAATGGATTCGCGACTATGTCATCCTCGATGCCAAGGCGATGCTGTTGAGTCGCGAGTATAGCATTCAGCAAATCAGTCAGATTCTCCATTTTCCCAACCCATCCTTTTTCAGCAAGTATTTCCGCGAGGCGGTAGGTTGTTCGCCCAGCAAGTTTCTCAATAAAGAAGGGGAGTGAAATCTGTCTCTTGCCTGTTTGGGAATTTAAAGAGAACAGAAGAAGGTGACGAGGAACGGGACGGAGAAATCCACGCAGAAACCATGGAAGATGGAGACAATGACGTAGTCTTGTCCTGATGTGCGGGTGATGATGGGCAGTGTGGTGTCCATCGTTGTTGCTCCACCCATACTTATCGGAGCCAATTTTCCGAAATACCTTACCAACAACGGGGCACATAGAAGGGTGATTATCTCACGCATGATATTCGAAAGGAGGGCTATGGTGCCCAATTCCGCACCCTTGTATTCGGTGATGAAAATGCTCGAAAGCGAGTAATAACCAAATCCCGAACCGATGGCGAGACAGTCGAAGAGATGGCGATGGGGCAAAAAAGCAGAGGCTGCAGTCGTTCCTGCCAACGTGCCGACAATAGTCATCACGGGTAACATCATAAGTCGGGGATTGACACCACGGAAACTCTTGAGGGTCTTGGTGTCACTGCCTATACTTATACCTACGCAAAACATTAGGGCGTAGAGGATGAAGGTTGGAAATTGAAAATTGAAGGTTGAAAATTGAAGATTGAAGGTTGAAAATTGAAGGCCTACTACTATTCCTAAGACGAAGAAGGCGATGATGATAAGACTGCCTTTCATTTGCCAGCCTCCTTTCTTGACACGTATTTCCATAGTAGCCATGAGAAGAGTGTGGTGCCTATGGCTCCTCCGACAGTGAGTAACAGAGCCTCAATGCCAAGTGTCTGAATACCGCTTACGATATGCGGATTGCTGCCCACCTCGATACCGAGCAGGAAGAGGAGTAGCCATATCAAGACAGTGATTACATGAGAAATAAATCTCGTATTTCTCTTTCTTACGAGATAACCTACGGCAATGCCGCATAGCATTATGACAACAACAATAAGCATAGTCGTGGAATAGGAAACTATTTTGTGGCAGCTGTATTCTCGGCGTATGAGACAATTATTCCCGCCACCATTCCGGCAATAGCGATAAACAATGTGATGGAGAGGATGTGAACAACAATCACCTTGCGTATTGTTGTCCTCCATTTATATCCGAAGATATACTTGTAATCCCATACAAAAAGAATAAACAGCAACCACCAGGGCAGGGGATAGAAGGCATAGTCTTCCTTGCCGTTGCTAAAGATGGGCAGATAGATAATCGACAATGCCATCATCTGACCGCTCATGAACACCTGGGTGAAGAAATGTTCAGCCAAAGTGGATCTTGGTCGGATGGGTGACTTGCGGAACACCATCCATGCAAACAACATAAAGAAGGAGTGAAGGCAGATGAGTTCCACGGCTTTGTGCTGATCCATCCATACCACAATATCCTTTACTGTCATCATCATTTCTTCTGTTGAGATTTTCTTGCCATTGAAGTTGACGACAGTATTATTGCTATTCTCCTTGAGATCCTTCTTGAGTGCCTCGTCATTCATACTGCTTGTAATCTGTTCGGAGATGGTCTTTTCGCCGAGCAGTGACGACTCCACGGCAAAGAAGATGCAAAGCACAAAGAGCATCTTCACAGGCGGGAAGAACGGCATGCGCTTGCCATCGAGATATTCGCCAATCATCTGTCCTGGTCGGTAGATGAGGTGCAATACTGTGCGTGGCAATGAGCGGTTGCCCATACCCCACACCTCTAATGTCGCCATCAGTGCTTTCTTGACGGTGAATCGCTGCGTGCTTGCCGGTTGGCCGCACGAGGGGCAGTAGTTGCCGATGAATTCAGTATGGCAGTTGAGACATTCCATGATTATTGGGGAGTTAGGGAGTTAAGGAGTTAAGGAGTTAAGGAGTTAAGGAGTTAGGGAGTTAAGGAGTTAAGGAGTTAAGCCAATAGTATTGAGCATACATTGTAAGCGCTATTAACATTTGGCTTTAACTCCTTAACTCCTTAACTCCTTAACTCCTTAACTCCTAAAACCTACGCTTTAAAATTCTCCAAGTCCTCGGCCTTGAACGCCTTGATATAGGCATGATGTGCAGCGCACTCAGCCTCGGCATGGCGAACGAAGACGTTGACACTCTTCTTGAAGAGTTCGGGAGCGCGAGTGGCATCCTCAAGCAGCAGGATAGACATGATGATGTCGGCAGTCATCTCGTAGAGACGGCGTGCGAGGAAGTCCTGCAACTCCTGGTTGCCCTGCTCCTTCACGTAGTTGAGTGCATCCTCATACTGCTCGATGAGCTTGGCGATACGCTCGCGCATCGGTGCTGCACACTCGCAGATAGGACGCTCCATCATCTCCTTCATGATTGAGAGGTAGGTGCCGTTGGTGATATAGCGGATGGCAGCCACTACCTGAAGCTGTGTTGTACCCTCGTAGATAGAGAAGATACGTGCATCGCGATAGAGGCGCTGGCTCTTGTATTCCATGATGAATCCCGAACCGCCATGAATCTGAATGGCATCGTAGGCATTCTGGTTGGCATACTCGGAGTTCATACCCTTTGCCAGCGGAGTGAAGGCGTCAGCCAGACGTGTGTATTTCTTCTGCTCGGCACGCTCCTCGGGAGTGAGTTTGCGCTCGCGGGCAATGTCGTCGAGAGCCTTGTAGATATCCACATAGCGTGCTGTCTGATAGAGAATGGCGCGACCGGCATCGAGCTTGGCCTTCATGCGTGAGAGCATGTCATATACAGCGGGGAAGTCGATGATGGCAGTGTCAAACTGCTTGCGTTCCTTGGCATAGGCAAGTCCCTCGTTGTAGGCAGCCTGACTTACTCCCACCGACTGTGCGGCGATACCCAAGCGGGCACCATTCATCAGGGCCATCACATACTTGATAAGACCCAGACGGGTGCTACCGCAGAGTTCGCACTTGGCGTTCTTATATACAAGCTCACAAGTGGGTGAACCGTGGATACCGAGTTTGTGCTCGATATGACGTACGGTGACACCTCCGTCGCGCTTGTCGTAGATGAACATCGAGAGTCCGCGTCCGTCGTGTGTACCCTCCTCAGAGCGTGCGAGCACGAGGTGGATGTCGGAGTCGCCGTTGGTGATGAATCGCTTCACACCATTCAGTCGCCAGCACTTGTTCTCTTCGTCGTAGCTTGCCTTGAGCATCACGCGCTGGAGGTCGGAACCTGCGTCAGGTTCAGTCAAGTCCATTGACATTGTCTCACCTGCACATACGCGGGGGATGTACTTCTTGCGCTGTTCCTCGTCGCCAAACTCATAGAGTGTCTCGATACAATCCTGAAGGCTCCAGATGTTCTGGAAACCGGCGTCGGCAGCCGATACTATCTCCGAGGCCATAGAGTAGGGAGTGATAGGCATGTTAAGACCGCCGTAGCGACGGGGCATCGACACGCCCCAAAGACCAGCCTTGCGGGTGGCGTCGAGGTTTTCGAATGTCTTGGATGCATACACCATGCGTCCGTCAACGAGGTGTGGACCTTCGAGGTCAACAGCCTCAGAGTTGGGTTCTATGATGTTGGCGGCTATGTCGCCTGTAATCTCGAGCATCTGCTTGTAGTTCTCGATAGCGTCGTCGAAGTCAACGGGAGCGTCGGGATACTGATCCTTATCAGCGAAGTTGCGCTCTTTGAGTTCGACTATTCTTTTCATTTCCGGGTGATTCAAATAGAATTCAAATTCCGGATGGTCACTATAATAGTTTGCCATGACTGTGTTTTTATTTTTGGGGAGTTAAGGAGTTAAGGAGTTAAGGAGTTAAGCCAAATGTAATGGCGCATCGTTAACCCTTCTTCAAAACTAAAGCTGTCCACTAAAGTTGTTTTCCTTCATTCCTTTGCAATATGCATTTAAAAGTTTGCTTACTTCTTCTATAGAATTATTCATATAGTCGAAAGCTTCAATGCTAATGTATTCCAAATCTTTTGATAATAGGACATAGTATCGACATTCCTCTAAACTACCTTGTGCAATGTTCATAAAATGAAGTTTATCTTTTGTAGATAATTTTTTATATCCTTCTGCAAAATTTGCAGGTATAGATATTGCTGCACGTTGGAACTGGAACGAGAGACCATATTTTTCGAAATCTGGGAATCTACGCGTTAATTTATATACATTAACAACGAACTGATGAGCTTTTTGCCAAACCATGATTTCTTTAAATGATGTCGTTGCGTTCATACATAGTCCATATTTCGGAGTTTATTGTAAGGAACAAGCATTTGGCTTAACTCCTTAACTCCTTAACTCCTTAACTCCTTAATTAATAACTCCTTTTTTTATTTATTATTCTGCTTATAATACTTTATCAGTTTCGGAACAACCTCCTCAACGGTACCTACTATCACATAGTCGGCAATCTTGTTGATGGGTGCTTCGGGGTCGCTGTTCACCGAGATGATGATACCAGAGTCCTGCATACCGGCGATGTGCTGAATCTGACCGCTGATACCGCAGGCGATGTACACCTTCGGATGCACGGTGACACCCGTCTGACCAATCTGACGGTCGTGGTCGATCCATCCGGCATCTACAGCGGCACGTGAGCCACCTACCTCGCCGTGAAGCACCTTGGCCAACTGGAAGAGTTGGTCGAAACCTTCCTTCGAACCTACACCATATCCACCGGCAACAACAATGGGCGAACCCTTGAGGTTGTGCTTTGCAGCCTCTACGTGATGGTCGAGCACCTTAACCACGTATGCCTCGGCAGATACATACTTAGACACCTCGGGATAAACAACCTCGCCCTTGGCATTGCCCTCGTAGATAGCCTTCTGCATCACGCCTGAGCGCACTGTAGCCATCTGTGGACGATGGTCGGGATTGACGATTGTTGCCACGATATTACCACCGAAGGCAGGACGAATCTGATAGAGCAGATTGTCGTATGTCTTCTGGTTCTTCTTGTCCTCATACGGACCAATCTCAAGCTCGGTGCAGTCGGCTGTCAATCCGCTGGTGAGCGATGATGACACGCGAGGACCGAGGTCGCGACCGATAACGGTGGCACCCATAAGGCATATCTGCGGCTTTTCCTCCTTGAAGAGGTTTACGAGAATGTCGGTGTGGGGAGCTGATGTGTAGGGGAACAGACCTTCACCGTCGAAGACAAACAGTTTGTCAACGCCATAAGGCAAAATCTGCTCTTCCACCTTTCCTTTGATCCCTGTGCCGGCAACTATGGCATTGAGGTCAACGCCCAGTTCATTGGCCAGTTTGCGGCCCTTTGTCAATAGTTCCTGTGAAACCTCCTGCACCTGCGTGCCTTCGATTTCGCAATATACAAATACGTTGTTCATATTTCTACTAGCCAATAATCTTCTCGTTCAACAATTCCTTTATCAGTCCCTCTACGTCGGCATCGCTGCCAGTGAGAGTCTTGCTCTCCTTGGCCTGGAACACGATGTTCTTCACGGCCTTCACCTTTGTGGGCGAACCGCTCAAACCACACTGCTGTGGGTCGCCGTCAACATCGGCCACCGACCACTGGTTGAGAGTGAGGTAGGGACGCTCGTCATACAATTCCTTGTAGGGCATGTCTTCTGTGCGCTCCATAGGAGCTGTGGCACGCTTGTATTTCATCACGAGCTTCACGTTGCACGGACGGCAGGGAGCTGCGCTTCCGTTGACAGTTACAACTACAGGCATAGGAGCCTCTACAGTTTCGGCACCACCGTCGATGAGTCGGCGGATGGTGAGCTTACCGTCCTCGCACTTTTCTATGCTCTCGGCATAAGTAACCTGGTTGAGACCTAATTTCTGTGCCACCTGTGGACCCACCTGTGCGGTGTCGCCGTCGATAGCCTGGCGACCTCCGATGACAATGTCAACATCACCGATCTTCTTGATGGCAGTGGCGAGTGCATAAGAGGTAGCGAGAGTGTCAGCTCCGGCAAACAGGCGGTCGGTGAGCAACCATCCAGTGTCGGCACCGCGATAGAGACCCTGGCGGATAATCTCAGCCGCACGGGGAGGACCCATCGTCAGAATACCAACGGTGGAACCAGGATTCTGCTCCTTGAGGCGGAGAGCCTGCTCGAGAGCGTTCAAATCTTCAGGATTGAAGATGGCAGGCAGGGCTGCGCGGTTGACCGTTCCTTCGGCGGTCATGGCGTCCTTGCCCACATTTCTTGTGTCAGGAACTTGCTTTGCAAGTACTACAATTTTCAAACTCATATTTAATTATAAATAGTTATTGTTCCGATTATTACGAAAATTGATGCAAAATTACGCCTTTTTTTTCATTTGGCAAAATAAAAAAGGAATAAAGTGATGATTTTCATATTTTTTTGCTAACTTTGCACCGATTATGATAGATAGAGATACCATAGACAAGATTTTGGAGGCGACCAACATCGTTGATGTCGTCTCGGAATTTGTGACTCTGCGCAAGGCAGGCATCAACTACAAGGGGCTTTGTCCGTTTCATGACGACAAGACACCCTCGTTTATGGTGTCGCCCACAAAGGGTATTTGCCACTGTTTTGCTTGCGGTAAGGGAGGCAATGCCGTTAACTTCCTTATGGAGCACGAGCAGATATCCTATCCCGATGCATTGAGATGGCTCGCCAAGAAATACAATATAGAGATTCGTGAGCGCGAACTGTCGGCCGAGGAGAAGCAACAGGCATCCGACCGCGAGAGTATGTTCATCGTCAACGAGTGGGCGAAGAACTACTTTGTTGACATACTAAAGAAGAACCCCGACGGACAGGCCATAGGATTGCAGTATTTCCGCAGCCGTGGCATACGCGATGATATCATCGAGAAATTTAAGTTGGGATATGCCCTGTCGAGGCGCGACTCTCTATCGAAGGCGGCTGTGGCTGCCGGATATAAGGAGGATTATCTGGTGAAAACGGGATTGTGCTACAGAAAGGACAATGGCGAACTTGTTGACCGATATGCCGGCAGGGTGATATTCCCGTGGTTCTCGGTGGCGGGTAAGGTGAATGCATTTGGTGGGCGCCTGCTCGACTCGCGCACCAAGGGCGTGCAGCAGAAATATGTCAATTCGCCTGAGTCGGACATCTTCCATAAGGAACGCGAACTCTATGGCCTTTATCAGGCAAAGCGAGATATAGCCAAGCATGATCATGTGTTTATGGTGGAGGGATATACCGACGTGATAGCCATGCACCAGTGTGGTATATGTAATGTAGTGGCCAACTCGGGCACTGCACTCTCTGTTCATCAGATTAAGGCACTGCGGAGGTTTACGCCTAACATCACCTTGCTCTACGATGGTGACGAGGCCGGTATTCATGCAGCTATGCGAGGCACCGACATGCTACTTGCCGAGGGAATGAACGTGAAAGTGCTGTTGTTGCCCGACGGCGACGACCCCGACAGTTTTTCGCGCAAGCACACGGCTGAGGAGTTCAGAAAGTATATCGATACCAACCAAAGTGACTTCATCCGGTTTAAGTCGGATGTCATGCTTCGTGGTGTCAACGACCCAATAAAGCGTTCGGAAGCTATCACGAGTATTGTGCGCAGCATATCGGTGATACCTAATCAAATCACGCGCGATACATATATCCATGAGTGTTCCGACCGGTTGCGAATAAACGAGCAGACATTAATCAACACGATGAACTCATTCATACGTGGAGATATTGATGCTGCACAAAAGGAACAGGAGCGCGAAGCACAACGACAAGCCGCTGCTGCATCATCTGCATCATCACCCACTGCTACGTCATCATCTGCTACATCATCCTCTGCAGAACCGCCTGCATCTGATAATCCTATAGAGCCACTTCTGGTGAAATTGATTTTGCAACATGGCGGTGACATTATATATAAAGATGTGAAGACCGCCGACGGCGAGAATATCGATCTTACGGTGGCGCAGTTTATCGACTACGACCTGTCGCAGGACAACCTTGTATTCTCCAACCCAATCTTCCAGACAATACTCGCCGAAACAGCTGCCCATAGCGGTGAGGAGGGTTTTGATCCTGCTGTCTTCTTTGCCACCTATCACGATATTAATGTGAGCAGTGTGGCATCGCGTCTCATATTCAACAAGTATCAGCTATGTCGCAGTCTTGAGATGACTCCCGATGAGGAGTCGGTGCGTCTCAACACCATCCACCTCTTGTCGGAGTTCAGGGCTCACCATGTCCAGAACAGGCTCAACGCCCTTAAGCAGCGCCTTGCCGAGGCTCAGCGCGATAAGAATGGCGAAGAGGTGAGGGGCATACTGAAAGAGATGATGGAAGCCCGCTCGCTCCGCGACACTATTGCCGATAGTGTGGGGCAGAGCTTGATAAGAAATATCTGAAAAAAATAAGTGCACGGAGTATATGTAACACTCGTAGTAATCTACGAAATAATAAAGGTGGTGGCGATAGTTCACGTACTGATGGACAATCGCCATCCGGTGAAGACGATGGCATGGGCCATGGTCATATATTTCGTGCCCGTTGCCGGTTTGGTGCTCTACCTTTTCTTTGGCCTTAACACCCGTCGCGAGAAGCTTATCAGTCAGCGCAGTCTCGACCAACTCACCCGACGTTCTATGCTGGGTTTTGTAGATCAGACCGACATGCAAGTGCCTGAGCGCTACAAACAGATGGTGGAATTGTTTGTCAACGAAAATTCATCCCTTCCCTTCAAAAATAATAAGGTGGAACTGTTCACCAATGGTTATTCGTTTTTCCTCTCGCTTATTGCCGATATAGGCAGGGCGCGTCATCACATACATGTGGATGTGTATATCTTCGAGAATGATGCCCTTGGGCGTCTTGTGCGTGATGTGCTCATCGACAAGGCACGCCAGGGTGTTGAGGTAAGGGTTATATATGATGATGTAGGGTCGTGGTCAACCGACAGCGAGTTTTTCGAACAGATGCGCGACGCAGGTGTAGAGGTGAGTCCGTTCCTCCCTGTGCGCTTCCCTCAGTTTGCCGGCAAGGTCAACTATCGCAACCATCGCAAAATCTTCGTTATCGACGGTGAGGTGGGATATGTCGGTGGCTACAACATCGCCACACGTTATGTCAAGGGTAGGGACGGTATGTTATGGCGCGACACGATGGTGAGGCTCACCGGCAATGGCGTGTATGGTATTCAGTGTACGTTTCTCATCGACTGGTATTTTGTCGATCGCACGATGATTTCCAGTCGTGACTATTATCCACCCTTATCGTCAGCGCCAGCAAAGGGTAGCATATCCCAGGTGGTCAATAGTTGCATATCCCAGGTGGTCAACAGTAGTCCGTCTTCTCCCTATCCGTCCATCATGCACGGATATGTGAGGGCATTGATAGAGGCCCAACGGTATGTATATATCCAAACCCCTTATTTCATGCCTACCGAGTCGGTGCTTGTGGCAATGAAGACAGCCGCCATTGGAGGTGTGGATGTGCGCTTGATGGTGCCTCGTAAGGGAGATGCCCATGTGGTGGCATGGGCTTCGCGCACCTATCTGCGCGAAATAATGGAGGCTGGTGTAAAGGTGTATATGTATAGTGGTGGCTTTCTGCATAGCAAGATACTTGTTGCCGACGACAGTATGGTCACCTGCGGTTCTACGAATGTGGACTTCCGCAGTTTCGAGAACAATTTCGAGTCGAATGTGTTCTTCTACGACGCTGACACTGCCGTGAGATTCCGTAAGATGTTCGAGGTTGACATCAATTCGTCGGTGCTGCTCAACTCCCTCCCTCCCGAGCGTCTTCAGGTGTCCTTCTTCTCCCGTCTATGGGAGAGCATAACACGACTGCTGGCGCCGGTGATGTGAAAGGAATTAGGAATTAGGAATGAGGAATTATAAATTATATATTAACGACAATCCTTTGGCAATCGACCTGGAGTCTGCACTCGCCAAAATGACGGAGCAGAGACGCACCAAGGTACTTGCCTTCAAGCACGAGCAGGGACGCAAACTCTCTGCTGCTGCCTATATGCTCTTATGTAAGGCCATAAGGGAGGAATACGGTATTGACGAGCCTCCTGTGTTTGAATATTCTGAGCATGGCAAACCGTCGATAGTGGGGCATCCAGAGATATACTTTAATCTCAGCCATTGCCGTTCGGTGGCGGCGTGTGTGGTGTCGTTGTCGCCAGTGGGAGTGGATGTTGAGGATGTGAGGGAATTCAAGGAATCCCTTGCCCGCTATGTTCTCAATGACGACGAGTATGCCGCAGTGATGGCCTCCCCACATCCCGACCGCGAGTTCATCCGCCTGTGGACAATGAAGGAGTCATATCTCAAACTCACTGGCGAGGGTATCACGCGCGACCTCAAGACCGTTCTCACAGATATTGGCAAATATCATTTTGACACCAGATTCCTTCATACCTCAATTCTCACAATCTGCTACTAATTACTCAATCGTGCCTTAACTCTTTCTGCTTCTCCGGCCAATTCACGAGATACAGTTTCTCCGTGGCGCGGGTGAAAGCAGTGTATAGCCAGTGAATATATTCGGGAGTCAGCATGTCGTCAGTCATCCATCCCTGATCCACATATACATGACTCCACTGCCCACCCTGAGCCTTGTGGCAAGTGACGGCATAGGCATATTTCACCTGCAAGGCATTGAAGTAGATATCTTGCCGTATTGCCTTGAATCGGTCGGCCTTCAGCGGTATATGCTGGTAGTCCTCCATCACATTATTAAATAATAAGTCATTCTCTTCGCGCGTCAGTGCAGCAGCCTCCGATGTCAGTGTGTTGAGATTCACCGTAGCCGTCAACTCAATGTCGTCGTAGTCGGGCAGTGATATAGTGACATCGGCAAACCGGAATCCGTATAGTTCCCTCACATTCCTCACTCTCTCCACCTTAGCCCTGTCGCCATTGGCGATGAATGGCAGGGAGAGTTTTTCTTTCTCCGTCCAGAAATAATTGTTTTTCACTATCATGAGCATGTCGCCCGAGCATAGTTCATCCTCATGCCCAAGCACCATGTTCCTTATTCCGTTGTTGTATCTTATTGCCAGACGATTGCTTCGTGTGATTACTATAGTGTCGTCGATACCAGCACGGCTGTAGCTCCCGGCGAGCTGCTCGATGAGTTCGCTGCCAGGAGTCATCATGATGTCGTCAAATCCGTAGAAGCACACCTTCGGCAGTTCCGTGAGATATTCCTCGTCGGCCATCTGCCTCACCTTGGTGGCATTCCATAAAATGCCCGAGTCGGCCTCTTGTCGCACCACCTCGTTGAGTGTGGCATAAATCACGCGATGACCGTATGCCCCCATCACCTGCGGCATGAGGGCAGGACTCTCGTCCTCTCCCACCGGAGGCAACTGCGCCCTGTCGCCGATAAGCATCACGCGGCAGTTGCGCCCCGCTTCCACATATTTCATGAGGTCGTCGAGCAGGCATCCGCTTCCAAATCCTCCCTCGCCATATCCCTGATTGGCTATCATGGAAGCCTCGTCGATAATGAAAAGAGTGTCAGTGTGCAGATTGTCGTTGAGCGAGAATCCCTCCATACCGATAGCCCCCGACCTCTGTCGGTAGATGCGGCGATGGATAGTGTAGGCGGGTTGCCCGGCATACAGCGAGAACACCTTTGCCGCCCTGCCGGTGGGAGCCATCAATACAATCTTCTGTTTCATCTCCACCATCGCCTTCACTATTGCCGCAGCAAGGGTGGTCTTGCCAGTTCCAGCCGCACCGTTGAGTATGAACACCGGATGGTCGTCATCGCGGCAAGTCATATAGTCGGCAAAAAGCCTTATCGCCGTCTCCTGTTCCATCGTGGGCGTGAAGCTCATCTGCTTGTATATGTTTTTGATATAATAATCCCTTATCATAGCTGATTTTCTGTTTATAGTTTGCAAACATATAAAAAATATCCGATAAAACCAAATTTCTAGGGAAAAAATTTGGAATATTGCAAATGATTTCATAACTTTGCAGCCAAGAAGCAAATTAAAAACATATTTATATGTATATGAGAGTAAAAAGAAAATATATTAATATTTCGCTTGGCATTATCGTTGTGGCCTTGATATTGGCAATAGTGTCAAGTGTGATGAAACCCGTCAACTTCACTAATGAGGCGAAGGAGCGCGAGGAAAAGGTGATAGAGCGTTTGCATAAGATTCGCTCGGCACAGGCCCGTTATCACCAAAACCACGACGGCATATTCTGTACAACGCTCGATTCTCTCGTTATGGCGGGATACATAGCCGACTCCATTAAGTATATACCATTCAGTGACGGCAAGATGTTTGAGATGTCAACATCTTATATTACGACAAACAAAAACACTAATGTTCATTTGATGGAGTGCCAAGCCTATTATGAGGACTATCTCAAAGGGCTCGATGAGGATTATATCTCCGAACTTAAGGAAAATGCCCTCTCCAGGGGTGCATTCCCGGGAGTGAAGTTTGGCGACCTCACGTCGCCGAGTGACAATCGTGGTAATTGGGAGTGATATAGGTTTATGCAAGATACAAATATGCGCCTTGTGATACGTGTGGCCCGCACCACCTTGTCCGTGTCAACCATTACCTCAGAAGGTAAAGTTGACTTTATGCCTTATGTGGTCAAAAGCGGGGTATCGATGGCTGCGAATATGCGTGAGGCTTTCAAGACTGAGGCCGCGCTGCAGAAATCGTATGACAAAGCAGTGGTGATGGTAGATGCGCCAGTGCTGATGGTGCCTGCCGACCTCTACGAGGATGCCGACACCACAATGCTCTATGCCCATTCCTTTCCTGAGTTCAGTTCGGATGTTGTGCTTACCAACGTGTTGCCTGACCTAAGTGCCGTGGCGCTCTTCTCGGTAAACAAGGACCTGCGTATGGTGATTACCGACCATCTGCCCTCGGCGCGCTTCATCTGCGCCGTGGCTCCCGTATGGCGCTATCTCCACCGCCGCAGTTTCACTGGTGCCCGCAGCAAGCTATACGGATATTTCCACGACCGGCGTCTCGACATATTCAGTTTCAATCAGAACAGATTTAAGTTCTGTAATTCATTTGATACTTCCAATGCCCACGACTCGCTCTATTATCTGTTATATGTGTGGAAGCAGCTTATGCTCAAACCTGAGCACGACGAAATGCATCTTGTGGGCGATATACCTGAGCGCGACTGGATGCTCGATGAGCTGAAGCGATATCTTCAGCGGGCATATTGTATCAATCCCATAGGCGACTTCAATCGCTCTCCTATTGCACAGATCAAAGGGATGCCCTATGATTTGATGACGTATTTTATTAAGGGGAGGTAATGAGGAGTTATAATGAGGAGTTATAATGAGGAGTTATAATGAGGAGTTATAATGAGGAGTTATAA
>SAMEA3663103__coassemble_282_pt1 | contig 28312 bp, 27 predicted proteins | sample SAMEA3663103__metabat2_low_PE_014 | metagenome-assembled genome bin SAMEA3663103 (sample SAMEA3663103) | pig gut metagenome | biome: pig gut; feature: pig-associated habitat; material: faeces | place: France | collected 2012 | reverse complement strand
AACTCCTTAACTCCTTAACTACCAACTATTATCCTTACTTGCGAAAGTTGAGTTATTTATACATATAGCGCTTTATACTCTTCTTTGGTGTCTTGGCAAATTCCTCGTTTTGCAATTGTATTGCAGAGAGATGGCAGAAGGGCGGGAGTTGCTCGTTGAGCTCCTTGCGGTTTTGCTCCATCACGCTCTCGATGTCTGAATCGTTGAATCCCATGGCATGTGCCTCGTCGAAATCCGGGAATACAAGACCTACCAGTTTGTCGCCACGCTGCACGATAAGACTTTCGTTGACCATTGCCATCGAGTTGAGTTTGTCCTCTATTTCCTCGGGATATACATTCTGTCCGTTGGCACCGAGAAGCATGTTCTTTATTCTTCCTCGGATGAATACATGTCCGTCAGCCGACATTGTAGCGAGGTCGCCAGTGTGATACCATCCCTCGCTGTCGATAGCTTCGCGTGTGGCTTCCTCGTTCTTGTAGTAGCCTAACATCACATTCGTGCCTCGTGCCACAATCTCGCCAGGGATATTCTCGGGGTCGGGACTAAGGATTTTCACTTCCATGTGGCTCACAGGTGTGCCGCAACTGCCTGGTTGGAAGTCGCGCCAGTCGCTGTATGTGATAAGCGGTGCGCACTCGGTGGCTCCATATCCAGAGGTCAGCGGGAAATCTATGCTCTTGAGGAAGGATTCTATCTCTTGGTTGAGGGCTGCGCCTCCGGTCATCACCTCATAGGCATTGCCTCCGAAGGCCTCCATCACCAATTGACAGATGCGCTCCTTCACCTTCTTGTTGATTACGGGCATATTCCACAGCAGTCTCACCTTGTTGTTCTGTATCTTCGGGAACACCATCTTGCGAATAATCTTCTCGACTACAAGAGGTACGGAGATGACTATGGCAGGATGAATGTCGGCAAATGCCTGTGCGATGATGGCAGGCGAGGGGAGACGGGTGAGGAAGAACAGGTGGCAACCATGCACGAAGGGGAATATAAACTCTACCGCCATACCGTACATGTGAGCCATAGGCAGGATGCTCAGTATGGAAGAGCCCTGCTTGATGCGTGTGCCTATGACATCGAGAAGGAAGTCGAGATTGCCCCAGATGGCACGATAGGGGAGCATTACTCCCTTGGAGAATCCTGTGGTGCCGCTTGTGTAGTTGATGATGGCAAGTTCTTCTGCCTGGTCGGTATGATAGCATACATCCTCCGAGCGGAAGGCGCGTGGGAATCGTCGGCCGAATATTTCATTAAGATGTTCGCGTGCGTATGTAAGTTTATCCGAGCGCGACAACATCAATGAGTAGTCGGGCAGATTGATGATGCCTTCTAGGGTGGGCATTTCTACGGGATTGATCTCCTTGGCCACATAATCGCCTACAAAGAGTAGTTTTGACTCGCTATGATTAACGATGTTGTAAATTTGTTCGGGCTTAAACTCATTCTGTATGGGCACTGCCACGGCTCCGTAAGTTAGTGTGGCGAAAAAGGCCACAGCCCAATGGGCTGAGTTGCGTCCACAGAGTCCGATTTTATCACCTGGTTTTACACCTGAATGTTCAAAGAGTATGTGGAGCTTTTCTATTTTTCGCGCCACGTCGTGATACTGTAATGTGATGCCCTTATAGTCGGTGAGGGCATCTAGGTTCCAGTTGTCGATAATACTTTTTTCAATGTATTTATTGAAGCTGCTGAATGTATTCATTGCACAATTTTCAAATTTGTGTGCAAAGATATATCTTTTTCTGCACATTCGCAAACTTTTTGTGCATTTTTTTTAGTTATTTGCTAAAATAGTGAGATTTTAGGTGTTTTAGAACATATTTTACATAATATTATGTATATTTCATATAGAATTATGGGATAAATATGCCCTATTCATATCTCATCGACTTGGCGGGATGGATATGGGAAATAAGGAAACTGGGACCAACGAGCACTAGCACACTGATGAAAAGGGTTACTACGTTAATGAGCAGGAATGCCTGTATATTTATCTCGGTGGGAGCCTCGCTGACATAATAAGTTGTAGGGTCGAGAGAGATAAAACCGGTGTGGCGTTGCAGGAGGATGATGGCGGCGGCGAGAATATCGCCAATGAGCATACCCTTGCCGATGATGAAGACGGCAAACCAGAGGAAGGTGTGACGCACTGATGAGCCCTTCATCCCCAGGGCTTTGAGAACACCAATCATCTGGGTGCGCTCGAGGATGATGATGAGCAAACCGGAGATCATTGTGAATCCAGCTACGCATATCATCAGGGCGAGGATAATCCATACATTAATATCGAGGAGCGACAACCAAGAGAAAATCTGGGGATAAGCCTCGTAGATTGTTTGAGAGGTGAAGATGTTGCCCTCATGGTCGGATGTGCGGTTTACCTTGTCGGCTATGCGTAATGACACGGCATTGATTTGCTGCAGGTCGCCAACAGATATTTCGGCTCCCGTGCATAATTCTCCATCCCAATTGTTCAGTTTGCGAGCTGTATATAAATCCGTAAAGCACAAGGCATTGTCAAACTGACTCATGTTGGTTTGGAAAATGCCGGAAACTGTGAATCTTCTGACCTTCACTCCATTGTCGGAAATGAAATAGGCAAACACCTTGTCGCCTGCCTTGAGATTCATCTTGTCTGCTGTTGCCGACGAGATAAGGAGATTTCCCTTATTTGCGGAATCACTAAAAGACGGTATGCTGCCGCTCTTGAGATTCGACTTGATGAACGACAGGTCGTATTCAGGTCCGATACCCTTGAACGACATTCCAAGGAAGTCTTGGTCGGTCTTGAGTATGCCTTGCGTGAGGGTAAATCGCTCTACATGCTCAACGCCTTCGATACCCTTTATCACCTTCATCACACTGTCGTCGATACAAATAGGATAAGGGTCGGAGCTTTGCATGGTGAGGAAGTTCTCCACCTGGATATGACTACCGAACCCGATGACCTTGTCGCGTATGGTGTGCTTGAATCCGAGCACTACCGATACGGTGAGAATCATCACGGCAAGACCGATAGCCACGCCTGCCGTAGCTATATGTATGGCAGGGCGGCTCACCTTGCGCTTGTCGCCCTTGTCACTATAAATACGTTTTGCTATGAAAAATGATATATTCATTCGTTGGTCCTTCCGGGGTAGGCTTCAAGAGCCTTTTGCAGTACGATGAGTGCGCGAGAGAGGTCTTCCTTCTTCAGCACATAGGCAATGCGCACTTGATTGTGGCCAGCTCCCGGTGTGGTGTAGAATCCAGAGGCTGGAGCCATCATGACTGTCTCGCCCTCATATTCAAATTCCGAAAGACACCAACGGCAGAATTTCTCACTGTCGTCAACGGGCAACTTGGCCACTGTGTAGAATGCTCCCATGGGGATGGGTGAATATACACCCGGTATGCGGTTGAGACCGTCGATAAGACATTTGCGTCGCTCCACATATTCATCATAAACATCACGCATATATTCCTCGGGAGTGTCGAGCGATGCCTCAGCCACAATCTGTCCGATGAGGGGTGGGGAGAGGCGAGCCTGACAGAATTTCATCACAGCCTTGCGCACTTCCTCATTCTTGGTGATGAGAGCTCCAATACGTATTCCACACTCTGAATAACGCTTTGACACAGAGTCGATTAGAATAACATTCTGTTGTATTCCTTCAAGGTGGCATGCGCTGATATAAGGAGAACCGGTGTAGATATATTCGCGATACACCTCATCCGAGAAGAGATAGAGGTCGTATTTCTTCACGAGGTCACGTATTTGGTTCATCTCGCGACGAGTGTAGAGATAACCAGTGGGGTTGTTGGGATTGCATATCATGATGGCGCGGGTGCGGTCGTTGATAAGCTCCTCAAACTTCTCCACCTTAGGCAGCGAGAATCCCTCCTCGATGGTTGTGGCAATAGAGCGTATCTTCGCTCCTGCCGATATGGCAAATGCCATATAGTTGGCGTATGCTGGTTCTGGTACGATAATCTCGTCGCCGGGATTGAGGCACGACATAAATGCGAAGAACACAGCCTCACTTCCGCCCGACGTGATAATGATGTCGTCGGCGTTGACGTTGATGTTATACTTCTTATAATAGTCAACGAGTTTTTCTCGATAACTCAGATATCCCTGCGAGGGCGAGTATTCGAGAATCTTACGGTCGATGTGCTTGAGTGCATCCAAACCTTGTTGTGGCGTGGGCAGGTCGGGCTGTCCGATATTGAGGTGATATACCTTGGTGCCACGCTTCTTTGCTGCAGCGGCAAGAGGTGCGAGTTTTCTGATAGGCGACTCGGGCATCTCATGTCCGCGAACTGAAATTTCTGGCATTCTTTTCTTTTTTTGGGTGCAAAGGTAGTGTTTTTTATACAAACTGCAAAATAATTAAAGGCAAATATTGACTATTAACATAATTTTTCATCAACTTTTGTGTTTTTTCGGCTAAAAGTTGTAATTTTGCAGAATATTTATTCAAAGTATAAGAATATGAACTATGAAGAGATGTTGTCTTCGGGCAATGTGCAGATGGCAAAAGGGGCATTGCTGCCCATAGGTTTTTTACATAAGAAGCAGAGAGATGGGAAGTTTGACAATGTGCTCGACCTTCGCCGTCATCTTTCTGACAGTGTGCTTTTTGCAAAGAACGTAAGGCATGAATGTGAGGAAAACGGCAAGCTAAATTCGCCTCATCAGTTGCATTTTGTGATTGGTGAGGAGAAGGATGGCGAACCTAAGACGCTTGAGGTGGAGAAGGGCAGATTCAACACCTTTTCACGGCTGCTCTTCGAGTCACCGTCACTTGTGGGACGTAAGGAATTCCTCAACGATGTGATACAGCAATTGTTTGATGCTGCTGTATATATCAACAAGATGGGGGTGCAGCACATCTGCTATTCCCCTGATAACATATTGGCGCGAGTGGGTGACAACAAACTTGTGATGTTGTCGCATGGTTCTTATTATTTAAATATGAGCGACCAGAAGTCTTTGTATCGCGACATGACAGAATATCTGGCTCCAGAGGTGCTGTCAGGAGGTGGTGTGGATGAGCGCAGTGATGTGTATTCCATCGGTAAGTTTATCGAATGGCTATACTCTACGAGCGACATGCCAATAGAATACCGCAGACTGGTGAAGAAAGCCACATCCGAATTGCCTGAAGACAGATACCAGTCGGTGATCGATATGCGGTCGGCTCTGAAAAAATTAAAGAATGTACGCGGTTCGTTGACAACATTCCTCATAGCCCTTGCTGCGGCATTGGTTATTGTGGGTGTATATTTTGGCATCACTCCCGAACCACAGGAGATAGAATATGTAAAACCGGCACCTAAGCAGTCAATCGACGACCTGCTCGAAGACGGTTTTGATCCTGCTGCCGAATTGGGCGTAATCAGTGGAGACTCATTAAGCAAACTGCCGCCCGAGAAGCGCAAGCAGATGGAAGAATATGAAAAGAAAGGCGAAGAGATATTCAGAAAGCAGTTTGAGAAGGAAGCCGACCGCATCCTGTCTAAGGTATATGATGCTGAACACATGGGTGCAAGCGAGAAGAATTTTATGGCATCAAGCAAGAAAGTGTTCGGCGAACTGATGGAGGTGCAGCAGAAACTGTCGCAAGAGGCTAATATCAGCAATGAAAAGGGACAGTTGATAGCTACTCAGATAATCGACAAGATTACTGATGCCAAGAAAAAGACGGTCCAGAAAAACGGAATACAGAAGTGATTGAAAAATTGAAAAATTGAAAAATTAAAATATTAAATTATTATAGAAATGAGAAGTAGAACAGCAATTTGGTTTGAATGTAAAGTACGTTACGAGAAGACAATGGAAGACGGTATGCCCAAGAAAGTGGTGGAGATTTATACCGTGGATGCACTCAGTTTTAGTGAGGCAGAAAAACGCATTATGGAAGAGATGTCTTCATACGTGAGCGGAGAGATTGAGATTGCCGACCTGAAGATAGCACAATATAAGGAAATCTTCTTTGCCGACAGCGACTTGGCTGATAAATGGTACAAGGCAAAGCTCGCATTCATCACTATCGACGAGAAAACCGACAAGGAGAAGAAAACATCGGTGTTCTATTTGGTGAATGCCGGTAATATTAACTCTGCCATCAAAAACATCGACGAGGTGATGGGGGGTACAATGATTGACTATCAGACTATCAACGTGAGCGAGACCAACGTCATGGACGTCTTTGAATACAAACAGAAAGAAAAGGACGACAAACCAGAGTACGAGCAGCAGTAATATGGATTATGATGTAAAGGGTAACCTGAAGGAGGTGAAAGCCAGTCTTCCTGAAGGTGTAAGACTGGTGGCTGTGAGCAAATTCCATCCATCCGAATATATCGATGCCGCCTATCAGGAGGGACAACGCATTTTCGGCGAGAGCCATGAGCAAGAACTCTCGCGCAAGGTGAAGGAACTGCCTGATGACATTAAATGGCATTTCATAGGACATCTGCAAACCAACAAGGTGAAGTATATCGCTCCATACATATCTATGATTGATGCTGTGGATTCGCTCAAGCTCCTAAAGGAGATACAGAAACAGGCCGCCAAGAACAACAGGGTGATCGACGTGCTGTTGGAACTGCACATCGCCGAGGAGGAAACCAAGTATGGGCTTACTCCCGATGCTTGCCGACAGTTGCTCGATGGTGGCGAGTGGCGCGAGATGACTAATGTGAGGATTTGCGGACTCATGATGATGGCATCCAATGTGGATGACGACGATCAGATAAGGCGTGAGTTTATGACTGCCCGACAATTCTTCGACGAGGTCAAGGAACGATATTTCGCCGACGCCGATTACTTCTGCGAGCGCTCGTGGGGTATGAGCGACGACTATCCCATTGCCGTGGATTGCGGCAGTACAATGGTGAGGGTGGGCACGAAAATCTTCGGTCCACGAGTGTATTAAAATAAAGTAGTTAAAGATAATGGAAATAAAGAACGCCGAATTTTCACTCAGTGCTCCCACTGTGACGATGTGTCCCAAGGACACCAAACCGGAATATGCCTTTATAGGAAGGTCGAACGTGGGTAAGTCGAGTCTTATCAATATGTTATGCAACAACAAGAAATTGGCTAAGACATCGGCAACACCGGGAAAGACTTTGCTCATCAACCACTTCATCATCAACAAGGAGTGGTATCTTGTCGATCTCCCCGGATATGGCTATGCCAAGAGGTCGAAGACCGAGATCAAGAAGCTCGACCAGATGATTCGTGGATATATTCTGCAAAGAGAGCAGCTCGTCAACGTGTTTGTGCTGGTGGATATACGTCTTGAACCACAGAAGATAGACCTTGAGTTTATCAACTGGTTGGGAGAGAGCTCTGTTCCATTCTCCATAGTCTTTACCAAGGCCGACAAACTGAATGTCAATAAGGTGAATGCCAGTGTGGCTTTATACCAGAAGACATTGAGCGAGACATGGGAGGAAATGCCCAGGATGTTTATCACGTCGAGCGAGAAAAAGACAGGTAGAGACGAGGTGCTCGGATATATCGAGGAGATAAACAAGGAGTTGTCGGATAATGTATAAATAGAATCATGGCTGAAATACCATTTCTTGACGTTCAGAATCTTACAAAGTCCTTCGGTGCACTTGTGCTGTTTGAAAACATCAGTTTTTCGGTGGCACAAGGACAGAGAGTAGGTCTTATTGCCAAGAACGGAACGGGAAAGTCAACACTGCTGTCACTACTCGCAGGCAACGACTCGCCCGATTCGGGCAGTATCATATTCAGAAAAGACATTAAGGTGGGAATACTTGAGCAATCGCCTGTGTTCGACCCTGATGAAACGGTGCTCGAGGCTTGTTTCAACCACGAGGGTGAGGAAGAGAAGATACTCAAGGCCAAGCAGGTTCTCACCCAATTGAAGATACGCGACCTCAACCAACCCATGGGTCAACTGAGCGGCGGACAGCAGAAGAGGGTGGCACTGGCAAATGTGCTCATCACAGAACCCGACCTGCTCATTCTCGACGAACCAACCAACCATCTCGACCTTGAGATGATTGAATGGCTTGAGGGCTTTCTGTCGCGAGGCAACAAGACATTGCTCATGGTGACTCACGACAGATTCTTCCTCGACCGTGTGTGCTCGGTGATCATTGAACTCGACGACCGTACTGTATATACCTATCGCGGCAACTATGCATATTATCTGGAGAAACGCCAAGAACGTATCGACAACAAGAGGGCGGAGATTGAAAGGGCCAACAACCTGTATCGCACCGAACTCGAATGGATGAGGCGACAACCGCAGGCAAGAGGACACAAGGCGAAATATCGTGAGGATGCCTTCTATGAACTCGAAAAGGTGGCCAAGCAGAGAATGGAGGACCGTCAGCTACGACTCAAGTCGGCAAACGTGTATATCGGGTCGAAGATATTCGAATGTCAGTATATCTCCAAAGCCTTCGACGACCTGGTCATCATGAAGGACTTCTACTATAACTTCTCACGATACGAGAAGATGGGAATAGTGGGAAACAACGGAACAGGAAAATCTACATTCATAAAGATGCTCCTTGGCAGGGTGAGTCCTGATGCAGGAAAAATCGAGATTGGCGAGACGGTGAAATTCGGATATTTCTCGCAAGAGGGATTGCAGTTTGACGATCAACAGAAGGTGATAGATGTAATCACCAACATTGCGGATTACATAAATCTCGGAGGCAGGAAACAACTCTCAGCATCACAACTCTTGCAGTATTTCCTCTTTACCCCCGAACAGCAACATAATTATGTATATAAGCTGAGCGGTGGTGAAAGGCGCAAACTGTATCTGTGTACAGTGCTCATGCAAAATCCCAACTTCCTCGTGCTCGACGAACCTACCAACGACCTTGACATCGTGACACTTCAGATACTGGAGGAATATCTTGCCGACTTCCCCGGATGTGTTATTGTAGTGAGCCACGACAGATATTTCATGGACAAGGTGGTTGACCATCTGCTGGTGTTCAAGGGCAACGGAGAGATACAAAATTTCCCAGGCAACTACACCCAATACCGCCAGTGGTTGGCAATGAAGACCAAGAGCGAGGCTGAACAGCAACAGAAAAAGAATGTGACATCGACGGGAAAGTCAACTGGCAGGCGCGATGGCAATGAAGATAAGCCTCGCAAACTGACATATAAGGAGCGCATGGAGATGGAACGTCTGGAAAAGGAAATAGGACAACTTGAAGAGGAACAGAAATCCATCGAGGATGCCCTATGCAGCGGCACTCTGGATGTTGACGCCCTGACAGATAAATCAAAACGTCTTGCCGCTATCAAGGACGAAATCGACGAAAAGTCAATGAGATGGCTTGAACTTTCGGAGATATAATTAGAAATTAGGGATTAGGAATTAGGGATTAGAAATTAGGGATTAGGAATTAGGGATTAGGAATTATATGACAAGATATCCTTCGGCACTGCTCGACAAGGCAGTGGGCGAGATGGCGAAACTGCCAGGAATAGGGCGGAAGACGGCACTGAGACTGGTGCTCCATCTGCTAAGGCAAGATGAGACTCAGACGGATTCTCTTGCCCAGGCACTTATGGAGGCTCGGCATGAGATAAAACGATGCCGCTGCTGTCATAATATCAGCGACGATGAATTATGTCCGATATGCAGCAATCCACAACGCGACAAGAAGATGATATGTGTGGTGGAGAATGTGCAGGACGTGATGGCAGTGGAAGCCACGCAACAGTTTAAGGGGCTATACCATGTGCTTGGCGGAGTGATATCGCCGATGGATGGTATCGGTCCCAACGACCTTGAGATCGACTCGCTCGTGGAAAGAGTGGGCGAGGGTGGGATAGACGAGGTGATACTGGCCTTGGCATCCACTATGGAGGGCGACACCACCAATTTCTATATCACACGACGACTTGCTCCTATGGGCGTCAAGGTGTCGATGATTGCAAGGGGAATATCCGTTGGCGACGAACTCGAATATACCGATGAACTCACTCTCGGGCGGAGTATCGTCAACCGTACACCTGTTAACTGAATAACTCAACAAGAATGAATAAAACGATTAGTCTTTTACGCTCAGTGCTTATCGCAAATGTGGGGGTGGCAGTGGTTATTGCCGCCTTGTATGAACTCGACATCCTGCCTTCCGGAATGATGGCAGGCAGACCTCAGGACGAGTTCTTATCTACAATATCCATGGAACTCATCACAATAGTGTTTATCCCCGTGGCCCTTCGCCTGTTTAAGACAAAGGATGTGGAGAAACGATTGGAAGAGGGCGATATTAAAGCGTTCAGAAAATGGGGATTGGTAAGGATTCTCATGATCACCGTACCCCTCGTGCTGAACACCTTATTATATTATAGCTTCATGAACACCACCTTTGGGTATATGGCATTGATACTGCTCATTTGCCTGCCCTTTATTTATCCAGCTGCAAGAAAATGAAGATATCGGTAGTAATAGTTAATTACAACGTAAAGTATTACGTGGGTCAATGTATCGACAGTGTCCGAAGGGCTCTCCGAGGAATTGACTCAGAGATCATCGTTGTTGACAATCACTCCCGCGACGGTTCGGTGGATTATCTGTCAAAGATAGAGGGTGTAAGGATTATCGAGAGCGGACATAACCTTGGTTTTTCCAAGGCAAATAATATTGCTATCAGACAGTCAACAGCAGAATATGTGCTTATGCTTAACCCCGACACCATAGTGGCGGAAGACGCCATAAGGATGATAATCGACTTTGCCGACAGTCATCCCCAGGCGGGCGGTATAGGAGTGAGGATGCACAATGACTGGGGAACAACAGCCAGGGAGTCTCGTCGCGGTTTACCGTCGCCCATGACATCATTTTATAAAATGATAGGTTTAAGCAAGCGACTGCCCCAGCACCGCAAATTCGGAAGGTATTACATGGGTTGGTTGCCATGGGATTCACCCTCAAGGATAGAAGTGGTGAGCGGCGCTTGTTTCCTTGTGCGACGTAAGGCACTCGACGAGGTGGGACTTATGGATGAGGACTACTTTATGTATGGCGAGGACATCGACCTTTCATATAGATTGCTCAAGGGAGGATGGGAAAACTGGTTTGTGCCAGCCGACATTATCCACTATAAGGGTGAGAGCACACAAAAGACATCGTTCAATTATGTGCATGTGTTCTACAACGCCATGCTCATATTTATGCGCAAGCACTACAGTCATTTGTCGTGGCTCATTATTTGGCCGCTCCAGATAGCAGTATATTTCATCGCCCTGTTGGCATTAATAGGCACACTATTTGACAGAATGAAAAAGTCGCTTGGTTTTGGTGGAAGATATAAAAGAGAATTTCCCGTGCTTTACTTGGAAGTAAACGACACCATGAAGGAAAAATGCCGTGCCATTGCCATGCGCAAGGGTCTAAGTGTTATTGATACCCTCGATGATTGCAAGCAGAATATTGTCGTCCGTGTGTTCGACCCGTCAGAGATGTCTTATGCCGACATTATCAAACGCATGTCGGAGAGTTCTAACAATCGCGTAAGACTCGGTTTATACCATAATGACAAGGATATAATCATTACCCAAATGGAAGTATATGGAAGAAATAATTCTCAGGGCTCTTGAACCCGAAGATCTCGATGTGCTGTATTCCATAGAGAACGACATTGAGTTATGGAATGTTGGATATACCACAGTGCCATATTCACGTTATCTGCTGCATGACTACATAGCCAACTCAACATGCGACATATATGCCGACAAGCAGTTGAGGCTATTGGCAGAAACGAAGAATGGCGGCGATGTGGTTGGCATTGTTGATATCACCGACTATAACCCTCAGCATAATCGTGCCGAGTTGGGATTGGTGGTGAGAAGACAATACCGCAATATGGGTTATGGAAGTGTTATCGTGAAACAAATGATAGATTATGCCCATCAGGTGATACATCTCCATCAACTATATATTGTGGTGGATATAGATAATACGACATCAATAGAACTTTTTAAAAATTGCGGATTTCAGGTGTCTAATTATCTCGAAGATTGGCTTTATGATGGGGAAAAATACAGAAAAGCAGTGCTTTTAACATTTTTTTTGTAATTTCTCGACAAATCGTTTGGAGTTTTCCAAAAAACTCCGTACCTTTGCACCCGCTTAAATGAAGCAACGACTTTTGGTGCGTTAGTTCAGTTGGTTAGAATACATGCCTGTCACGCATGGGGTCACGGGTTCGAGTCCCGTACGCACCGCCAGTCGAATATTAATATACTGGTGCGTTAGTTCAGTTGGTTAGAATACATGCCTGTCACGCATGGGGTCACGGGTTCGAGTCCCGTACGCACCGCTGAATCGGAGAACATGATATCATTCATGTTCTTTTTTTTTGTTTATAAAAATGCGAAACAAATGAAAATCGGTATTGAGGCACAACGGATATTCCGCAGCAACAAGCATGGTATGGACTATGTCGTTCTTAAGGAGATACTCCATCTCCAGAAGATTGACACGCGTAATGAATATTATATATTTGTAAAACCAGGTCCCGACCGCTGTGTTAATGACACATTCAATTTCCATGTCATCGAGGTGAAGTGTCCGTCATATCCTCTCTGGGAGCAATGGGCGCTTCCGCGTGCTGCAAGCGAACTTGGAGTCGATATACTTCATTGCACAAGCAACACAGCCCCCATATTCACCTCCATTCCGCTTGTTCTCACTCTCCACGACATCATCTTCCTTGAGCCACGCGACAAGAACAACAAGTCGGTGTATCAGAATATGGGATGGTTGTATCGACGTCTTGTCGTACCGCGAATACTCAACAAATGTCGCAGGATTATCACTGTGTCCAATTTTGAATATGAGAATATCGTAACAAAATTGAATATCCCTCGCCACAGGATGCGGATGATATACAACGGCTACAACGAATGGTTTCAACCCATTAATGACACTGAATGTGCCTACGGCAAGTATATCCGCAAGAGAGGGTTCTTCTTCTTCCTCGGCAATACCGACCCGAAGAAGAATTCCGAACGCACCATCCTTGCTTTCGCCAAGTATCTGAAGTTGTCATCAGTGAAGCGCGAACTGCTCATAGCCGACTTAAGCAATGATATCATCAACGATATCCTTAGGCGCAACAATATCGAGTATGCACGCGAATATATAGTGCCTGCAGGATACGTTGACAACAAGGATCTCGTGTCGGTATATAATGCCGCGTTTGCATTCCTATATACGTCACTGCGCGAGAGTTTCGGCATACCACTGCTTGAATCAATGGCATGCGGCACGCCTGTGATTACTAGCAACACGTCGTCGATGCCGGAGGTGGCTGGAGTGGATTCTGCTCTCATTGACCCCACTGATGTTAATAGCATCACCGACATGATGTTACGATTGGAGAATGACGGTGAGTATTATTCAAGAATAAGGGAATATGGCCTACAGCGTGTGAATATGTTCTCGTGGAATCATACTGCCGAGTTGCTCCTGTCTCTCTATGCAGAAGTGTATAACGAAATATAATGCTTTTATGGACAGAAATGCAATTCGAGAAATGCTGAAATCCAACGGTGGGATAAAACGTATGGTTGACCTTCTTATAATGAACCAGCGTCTCACCCGTCCCCGATGGTATGTGCGCCTTCTTGCGCCACTTTATCAGCACCGGTCTTTCAGTGCCAAGATATATAGTTCGGTGCGCATGGACACACCGCCTTATCGTCGTTTCTCGATAGGCAAGCGCAGTGTTGTGGAATCGTTTTCATGCATCAACAATGCCGTAGGTGATGTTGTTATAGGCGATTATACTCGCATCGGACTTCACTGCACAGTGATAGGTCCTGTCACTATTGGCAATCACGTCAATCTTGCCCAGGGTATTACAGTGTCAGCATTGAATCATAATTTTGAGGATACACGATTGCGTATCGACGAGCAGGGGGTAAACACCTCAGAGATAGTAATCGATGATGATGTGTGGATAGGAGCCAATGCAGTGATTACTGCCGGAGTGCACATCGGTCGTCATTCTGTGGTGGCAGCCGGTGCTGTGGTGACAAAAGATGTACCCGAATATTCTGTTGTAGGTGGAGTGCCTGCCAAGGTGATTAGAACCATTCGTCAAACAGACTAAGTGAGAGGTCGGGAGATGTATTCCTCGATTGTTCCTCGTCATCATCCTCATTGTCTGACTGTTCGGCAAAAATCAGTGCAAGCTGTTGTGCTCTTGCCGAATTAGGATTGAGTTTGTAAATGCCTCTTGCCTCATTACAGAATAGCGACTGCGACAATCTGGAGTTTCTGAACAGAAACTGCTGAACATACTTATGGATATCATTGAAGTCGGGAGTAGAAAAAAGTGTACAGTTGATATTATATAACTGCATGCTCACTTTTTTCACACTCATTCCCCGTTCTCCGGCTTTGGCAAGTATAGTGATAATCTGTTCGTCGTATGTCGCCATTATTAAAATACGTTTCTTATAAATATAAAACAAAGAAGGCCGGCATAAAAATGCCAGCCTTCCCTTGTATTTGCTTAACTGTGCCAGCCTTATACGAGGGCAACCTTGCCTTCAGCTGAAGTGATCTTTCCTTCCTTAAAGAGCCAACCCATACCAAGCAGAGTCTCTTCCTCAGAAATCTTAGCAGCCTTGGCAATCTCCTTGATAGTGAGAGCCTTCTCTGCTGTTGCAAGTGCCTGATAAACATCACCTGCCTTGAAACCAACATTCTCAGCGTTGTATTCTACGGCTACTGCCTTTGTTGCGCAAGCCTTCTTGCAAGTTGTCTTCTTAGCTGCTGTAGTCTTCTTTGCTGCAGTCTCTTTTGTTGTTGTTTTCTTTTCTGCCATAATTCTCTAAAATATTAATATTCTCTCGTATTATTTAGAATAATTTTAATTATTCTGCTGCAAAATTAGATATAATTTTATTACTACACAAGAAAATATGATATTTTTTTATTATATTATGTATTATTCTTGACGTAGGTCAACCTTAAGTTGCAGTTCTTCAAGCTGTTTGGGGTCAAGTTCGCCTGGAGCGTCGAGCATGACATCGCGTCCGCTGTTGTTCTTCGGGAACGCAATGCAGTCGCGAATACTGTCGAGTCCTGCCATGATGCTCACGAAGCGGTCGAGGCCGAATGCCAATCCAGCATGGGGTGGGGCGCCATACTTGAATGCGTTGATGAGGAAACCAAACTGAGCCATTGCTCTTTCTGGAGTGAAACCCAGGATCTTGAACATCTTCTCTTGCAGTTTGCCGTCGTGGATACGCAGACTTCCACCTCCCACTTCGATGCCGTTGCACACAAAGTCGTAAGCCATGGCTCTCACCTGCTCCGGATGCTCGTCGAGCAGAGGAATATCGTCAGGGTTGGGAAGTGTGAACGGGTGGTGGGTTGCCATCAGTCGCTCTTCCTCGTCGCTCCACTCAAACAATGGGAAATCAACAATCCAGAGGCACTCAAACTTATCTTTGTCTCTCAATCCGAGACGGTCGCCCATTTCCAAGCGCAATGTGCAAAGCTGTGTGCGTGTCTTGTTGGCCTTGTCACCACTCAATATCAGTACGAGGTCGCCATCCTTGGCTCCCATCTTTTCCTTCACCTTGAGCAGTGTGTCCTCACCATAGAACTTGTCAACACTTGATTTGATTGTACCGTCCTCATTATATTTAATATACACGAGACCCTTGGCTCCCACCTGTGGACGCTTTACAAAGTCAGTGATTTGGTCGAGTTGCTTGCGGGTGTAGTTAGCGCAACCAGGTACGCAGATACCACCTATATATTCAGCTTGGTCGAACACCGAGAAAGTACCGATTTTCATCACGTCCATAAGTTCTACAAACTCCATTCCGAAGCGCAGGTCGGGTTTGTCGCTTCCGAATCGGCGCATAGCCTCGTGCCATGTCATCTGCTGCAGTTTTGCAGGCAGTTCCACACCGCGCACTTCCTTGAAGAGATGGCGTGCCATGTCCTCAAACAGACTGATTACATCCTCCTGGTCAACAAAGCTCATCTCGCAGTCAATCTGTGTGAACTCCGGTTGGCGGTCAGCTCTGAGGTCCTCATCGCGGAAGCACTTTGCAATCTGGAAATAGCGGTCGAAACCACTCACCATCAACAGCTGCTTCAATGTCTGTGGACTCTGTGGCAGAGCATAGAACTGTCCAGGATTCATGCGTGATGGTACAACGAAGTCGCGTGCACCCTCAGGAGTAGAACCGATGAGTATAGGTGTTTCCACCTCGATGAAATCCTTTGAGTCGAGGAAATTTCGTATGAGTATAGTCATACGATGGCGCAGTTCAAGATTCTTGCGCACAGCATTGCGTCGCAAGTCGAGATAGCGGTATTTCATACGGATGTCATCACCGCCGTCAGTGTTGTCCTCAATGGTGAACGGAGGTGTGATGCTCTCGCTCAGTATATTAAGCTTTGATGCGATGATTTCGATATCGCCAGTTGGCAAGTTTTTGTTCTTGCTCTCGCGCTCGTTTACAGTACCTTCCACCTGTATGCAGAATTCACGTCCGAGTTTGTTGGCACGGTCGCAAAGTTCTTTGTCTATAGCCTCGTTGAACACCAACTGTGTGATGCCATATCTGTCGCGCAGATCGACGAAAGTCATTCCGCCCATCTTTCTTGTGCGCTGCACCCATCCGGCAAGTGTCACCACCTGTCCGGCATTGGAGAGTCTCAGCTCTCCGCAAGTATTACTTCTATACATTTTTTCAATCTTTCAATCTTTCAATCTTTCAATTTTTTTTAATCCATTCCGCCACATTCTTTTCTATGCGTGCAGCGATGTCTCCATCCTCGGCAGCCTTGTCGAAAGATTCTCCGGTGATATGCTCATATAGTTCGATATATCTGTCGCTCACGCTCTCTGCATATTCGTCGGTGATTTCGGGCATGGTCTGTCCAGGTTCGTTCATAAAGTTGTGCTCGATGAGCCACTGGCGTACAAACTCCTTAGAGAGCTGCTTCTGAGGTTCGCCCTTTGCAAGTTTCTCCTCATAACCGTCAGCATAGAAATATCGGCTTGAGTCGGGCGTGTGAATCTCGTCGATAAGATACACCTTACCGTCGCGCTTACCGAATTCATATTTTGTGTCAACGAGTATGAGTCCTCTCTTGGCAGCAATCTCCTGTCCGCGTGCAAACAGTTTGCGGGTGTAATCCTCCATTATCTCATAGTCTTCCTTACCCACGATACCCTGTGCGATGATTTCCTCCTTAGAGATATTCATATCGTGACCCTCGTCGGCCTTGGTGGTAGGTGTGATGATAGGTTCTGGGAAACGCTCGTTCTCCTTCATTCCTTCAGGCAGTTTCACTCCGCATATCTCCCTGCATCCGTTTTTGTATTCACGCCATGCCGAACCTGTGAGAATAGAGCGAATAATCATTTCCACGCGGAATCCCTCGCACTTCAGTCCCACAGTCACCATTGGGTCGGGAGTGGCAAGTTTCCAGTTGGGGCAAATGTCGCTTGTTGCGTCAAGGAACTTTGCAGCAATCTGGTTGAGCACCTGTCCTTTGAATGGAATACCCTTAGGTAGTATAACGTCGAATGCCGAAATTCTGTCGGTGGCGACCATAACCATTATGTCGTCGTTGATGTTATACACATCGCGCACCTTTCCGTGGTACACGCTCTTCTGTCCCTCAAAATTGAAGTCAGTTCTTGTTAATGCTTTCATTGTCTTGTATTTTTTGTTTTTCGTTCTTTTCGTATGCATTTACTATGCGGGTCACAAGTTTGTGTCTCACAATATCTTTCTGTCCCAATTCCACCACACTGATTCCCTCGATGTCTCTAAGTATCTCAAGCGCTTCCTTTAGTCCGCTCTTGGTATGGCTTGGCAAGTCAATCTGGGTCATGTCTCCGGTGATGATCATCTTTGAGTTCCATCCCATTCGTGTGAGGAACATCCTGAGTTGGGCGCAAGTGGTGTTCTGTGCCTCGTCGAGTATTACGATGGCGTCACTGAGTGTTCGTCCTCGCATGAATGCCAATGGAGCGATCTGTATCACATGCTTCTCCATCATGTCCTGCAGTTTAGCAGCAGGGAGCATATCCTCCAGGGCGTCGTATAGCGGTTGGAGATATGGGTCAATCTTGTCCTTCATGTCCCCCGGCAGGAATCCCAGTTTCTCTCCGGCTTCAACGGCAGGACGACTGAGTATGATTTTCTTTATCGTCTTGTCCTTGAGTGCTTTCACTGCGAGTGCTATGCTCAGATAAGTTTTACCCGTTCCTGCGGGTCCCACGGCAAATACCATGTCACTGCGGTTGAAAGCGTCAACGAGTTGCTGTTGCTTTTCGCTGCGCGGTTTCACCGGTTTGCCAGCCATAGTATATACCACCACCCCCTCGGGCATTTCGTTGGTGGTTTTCTTGCCCTTCACAATTTCCAGTATGTCCTCTTCACCAATACGGTTGAACTTGAGCACATGCCTTCTCATAGTCTCAATGTTTTCCTCGAAGGCGCACATCTGCTCCTCGTCGCCTAAAACACGTATTACATTGTCGCGTGCCACAATCCTTAGTTTAGGAAACAGAGCCCTTATCATCTGCAGATGACTGTTGCCAGTTCCATATAGGATTACCGGGTCGATATCTTCGAGTACAATATGTTTCTCAATCAATGTTTCAGCCTTTTTTATATTATAATTTTCTAAATTTGCTGCAAAATTACATCAAATCAACCATACTACAAAATTTTTCAGCTTATTTTTGTTGTTTTATTCAGAAAAAGAAGTACCTTTGCAGAAAAATACGAGAAAAATGAAGATTACAAAGAATAGATATCTGCAGGTATTCGCCGCCACGGTGGCATTTCTTGCTCTTGTGAGATTAGTGTTTCCAGGTGTTGCTCGTCCGGTGTCATCAGTGGAAGAGGTGCCTGACAGTATTTCCTGTGCAGCCGATAAAAAGGATACATCTGCAGCTGATGAATTAGCTTCATCTGCAGCCTCAGAAGTACCGGTATCCTCAAAATGGTATAAAGCCGACGGCACCCTTTTGAAAAATAGGATATACAGTGTTCCCACATTTAAGACTACCTTCCCCGACAGTAACAGTGTTCAAATGGCGGCAGCGTCCAAATATGGAGTCAAACCGGTGAAAGACCGCAAGGATGCAGAGTCGCGCAAGAAGGAACTTGTATATATTGGTGCCAATCCTTATTTTCATGTTGATAAGCTCAACAACAGCATCCCATATCTTGTGCCTCGCGCCTCGGTGTTGCTTCAGGATATAGGCAGGGCATTCTTCGATTCTCTCACTATCAAGGGAATTCCTCTTCACAAGATAATCGTCACAAGTGTGTTGCGCACCAAGGATGACGTGCAGAAGTTGCGCAACCGCAACCAGAATGCCACCGAGAACAGTTGCCATCTCTATGGCACCACATTCGACCTTTGCTATAACCGTTATATAACAGTGGAGGACCCCGAAGGCCCCGCTCGTCGTGCAGTGCGCAACGACACTTTGAAATGGGTACTCTCCGAAGTCCTCCGCGACTTTCGTCAGCAAAAGCGCTGTTATATTAAATATGAGGTGAAGCAAGGTTGCTTCCACATGACAGTCAACTGACCATCTGCATTATAGTCAACTGACGTGGTTATTCCTCGTCAGCAATTTCGAGCCCCTCGGCATCCTCGTCAAGTCCATCGCTGAGGTTGAACGTAGTGCGGTAGTTCTCCTCGTTCAGGTCGTCATCATCAAAGTCTGTGGGTTCGTTTATCTCTATGTCGTCTTCATCCGGACGGTTGAATGTGTCTTCCGGAATCTCGTCCTCATCATGCGTTGGGAACTGCATACGAAGCTTCTCCTGCTGTGGTTTCACCTTTACGAAGATAGCCTCTGTCCATGTACCTTTAGGCACTTCAAGCACCTCGTATCCGTCGTTTACCTTTTTGTCATACATACCGCCCGGTTTGTGCAGACGGTTGGAGGGCAGGGTAGTGGTGGAGATGTCAAATCCACTCTCGATAATGTCTCTGATGCTTTGCGACAGCGAGTCCCATCCACCTCCAAAGTTGCGTCCAAGCACTTCGCACAGTTTGGCAGCCGAGATATGTGTGATATTCTCATAGCTCAGGTCGGACACCCTTGCAATAGGACGTTTCTTGATGGCCCATACAATCTTGTTTTTCTCGTCAAATGCGATAATGGTTATCTTGTATCCCATCTTCTCGTATTTGCTCTTGAGCAATGCAGCATCGTCCTTCAATTCTTCCAGCAGGAATGCCGTCTTGATTATTTCCACATATTTCCTGATGTTTTCTTTGGCCTCGGTATCCTTTTCAATACCATCCAACATGCGGAAAATGTCATTTTCCTGAATATCCCACACATTACTCTTCGTGAGTGTCTTCAAGCTGATAGCTTTTTTGTTGCTTTCTTGTTTCATGTATTTATTATATTTTTTCTTGTTTCCGTTGAATTTGGGTGCAAATGTAAGTACTTTATTTTATTTAACCAAGATTTTACGCATTTTTTTTGGTTGTTAGACCTAAAATTATTACTTTTGCACTGAAAAAACATAAAAATACCACCCTATGGCACAACCATTGGCAGAAAGATTAAGACCACGAACGCTCGACGACTACATAGGTCAGAAGCATCTTGTAGGCGAAAATGCGGTGCTTCGCAAAATGATCGAGGCAGGCCGCATCACCTCTTTTATATTATGGGGACCTCCAGGCGTTGGCAAGACCACCTTGGCCCAGATAATAGCCAACCGTCTTGAAACGCCCTTCTACACTCTCAGTGCAGTCACGAGCGGAGTGAAAGATGTGCGTGATGTAATCGAGAAAGCCCAGAAGGGACGATTCTTCAATGAAGCTTCGCCGATTCTGTTCATCGACGAAATACATCGTTTCAGCAAGTCCCAGCAAGACTCACTTCTCGGTGCGGTGGAGAGAGGTATTGTCACTCTGATAGGAGCCACTACCGAGAATCCGTCGTTCGAGGTGATACGCCCATTGCTCTCCCGTTGCCAACTCTACGTGTTGAAGTCGCTCGACAAGGACGACCTGCTACAACTGCTCGACCGTGCGATACATACGGATATCATGCTTCGCGAGCGTAACATCACACTCAAGGAGACTGCCGCAATGATACGCTATAGCGGTGGCGATGCCCGAAAACTGCTCAACATCCTGGAACTTGTGGTAGAGGCATCCCCCGAGGGAGATGTCGTCATTACCGATGATATAGTGGTAAGTCGCCTTCAGCAGAATCCCCTTGCCTACGACAAGGACGGCGAGATGCACTACGACATTATCTCGGCATTCATCAAGAGTATCAGGGGCAGCGATCCCGATGCAGCCCTCTATTGGCTAGCGCGTATGATTGAGGGCGGCGAAGACCCTAAGTTTATAGCCCGTCGTCTAGTGATAAGTGCATCCGAGGACATCGGTCTTGCCAATCCCAACGCCCTCCTGCTTGCAAATGCCGCCTTTGATGCAGTCAATAAGATTGGTTGGCCGGAGGGCAGGATACCTCTCGCCGAGGCAACCGTCTATCTGGCCACAAGCGAGAAGAGCAACAGTGCCTATCTTGCCATTGACAAGGCACTCGACCTCGTGCGTCGCACCGGCAACCAACCAGTACCTTTGCATCTGCGCAATGCCCCCACCAAACTGATGGCCGACCTAGGTTATCACGATGGCTATCTCTATCCCCACGATTTTCCCGGTCATTATGTAGCCCAGCAGTATATGCCGGATGCATTAAAGGGTCAGCATATATGGCAACCGCAACCCCATTCGGCGGCGGAGGCAAGGATTGCGGAGAGAATTAATAAGGAGTTAAGGAGTTAAGGAGTTAAGGAGTTAAGGAGTTAAGCCAAATGTTGTTGCGCTTATATCCAATGCTCCAAACTAATGGCTTTTTTCGCTACCGCTCAAGGAAACTCCTCCCAGCGACCAATGGGAGCGATAACTCCTTAACTCCTTAACTCCCCAAAAGTTGAGTACATGCGAAACTTAAATAATAAACATACAATTGTAAAAACATAAATATATAAAAGATATGAAGATTGTAGTATTAGATGGCTATGGCGTCAACCCAGGCGATCTGTCATGGGAGGCACTTGAGGCCTTAGGCGATGTGGAGATATATCCCCGCACCGCTCCCGAGGAAGTTATTGACCGCTGCTTTGATGCGGAAATAGTATTAACTAACAAAGTTGTGTTTAACAAGCACATTCTCTGCTCACTACCTAGACTGAAGTATATCGGTGTTCTCGCCACGGGATATAATGTCGTGGATGTTGACACAGCGTCAGATCTCGACATTTTCGTAACCAACATCCCGGCCTACAGTACAGATAGCGTTGTGCAGATGACATTTGCCCACATACTTGCCATGACCAATAGGGTGGAGCATTACACCCGGCAAAATCGCAACGGCAGATGGAGCAACAACCCCGACTTCGTTTATTGGGATACGCCTCTCGTTGAACTCGCCGGCAAGACGATGGGTATCGTTGGCCTTGGTAACATCGGTATGAAGGTGGCACTTCTTGCACGTTGCTTCGGTATGGAGGTATATGCCTTCACCAGCAAGGCTGCGTCCGCATTGCCCGAGGGCATCCAGAAGACCACATTCGAAGGCCTACTCTCCGTGAGCGACATCCTCACCCTTCATTGCCCTCTCAACCGTTCCACCCGCGAGATGATCAATGCCGAATCCATTGCCAAGATGAAACCGGGAGCATTGCTTATCAACACCGGTCGCGGACCCCTTGTTAATGAGTCGGATGTAGCCGATGCCCTGCGCAGTGGTCAACTGGGCGGTTATGGAGCCGACGTGATGTGTCAGGAGCCCCCGGCAGAGGATAATCCTCTCTTCTCGGCTCCCAATGCCTATACCACCCCTCATATTGCATGGGCCACCTTCGAGGCTCGTCAGCGATTGATGGATATAGCCGTTGGCAATGTGAAGGCCTTCATTGAGGGTTGTCCAATTAATGTCGTAAACTAAATTTCAGGGATTTCACTGAATATACTGCACACATGGTTGTTATGCCTATACCTACACACCATCTCGTGATATCGTGATGTATGTAGGTAGAGGCATACACAGCCACTACCATTCCCATCTGTATGGCAAAATATGTTATAAGTTTTGCCTTTTGTTTCAGTCCGTATCTTATTCTCAGGCATATACTGTTCACAGTCAGTTCGATGGCATAGGCAGCAGTAAGTCCTATACCAGTGCCAGTCAGTCCGCCATACTTATATCCCACAATCACCCCCGCTATTGTCATGATATATGACAGCCCTTCCAGACGTATATAAATCTTCGAGTCACCCTTTGCCAGCATCACATAGCTCACGGGCAAGCATGCCGCCTTGCACATCATCGTCAATGTTGTAGCCTGAGCCATTGGTATTGCATCGTTAAACTTTTCGCTGAACAACAGGGGCACGATAAGTGGAATAAGTAATATGAACGCGCACATCAAGGGAGATAACAGAGTCAGCGTCACCTCAGTCTGATAATTCATTTGTTCGTTTATCTTAGTGATGTCATGACTCACAGCCGACAATCTAGGATAGTAGTCCGACTCCATCGACGAGAAGACCAGTCCGGCATAAGTGATGGCGAGCAGATATCCAGCATTATACAATCCCACCGTGTCGAGGTCTCCCGCCACATTCAGATAAGCCCTGATTATCAGTTCCGAGGCACTGCCCATTGCCGCGGCTGTCACAAAAGCCACCCCCACTTTCACCATAGGTCGTCCTTCTCCTATAAGTTTTTTCCATCTGCCATACATCTTGTGCCAGTCGCCCAATCGTGGTCTCACGGTGGCAAACGAATAGAATATGGTGGCTAGCATTGTCACGAGAGCGATGAGCACAATTATCGGCACAATGGCAGCCTGGTCGAAGAAATATAGCAGTGGAGCCGTAATAGCCAGTGCTCCCACAGCCGCCACCATTTGTATCACAGCCAGAGCCTTCATCCTGTGCAGTCCCTTCAGTATGGCTGTTTCCCCGGCAGTGATAGCCATCAGGGCCAAGGCCGGCGACAGCAACAGGTAGTGCAGCGAGTGGTCACCCCATGTAAATGTCAGTTTGTCTATCCACTTAAACGATAATATACACACCGCCACACCAATAATTGCCGTGAGTATTGTCCATGCCCTGATGACCGCAGCACATCTCTTTACTCCCTCTTGGTCACCTCTTTCCTTGCAGGCAGCTATTTCCCTTACTCCGCTAAACGACAGTCCCATGCCTGTAGCCTGCGACATAAAGATCACCGTGGTGTTGAGCAGCGACATCATACCCATACCCTCTGTACCAAGCAATAGGGCAGTAATCTTGTTGCGTATTACCCCCGTCAACACGCTTAATCCCTGGATACTGCTGAATATCCCGATGTATTTTATTATCTGTTTATATATATGATTTTTCTCGCTGTTCATACACTTAATAACGTATTTATTGGTATTTTATTAGATAATCCGGCTATAAATATGTTATTTTGATTTAAGAATTAACAATTTTTGTTTTTTTTTTTTTGTTGGCGATTTTTTTATTACCTTTGCACCCGAAATAGATATGTTAAGGAGCATTATGTTCCGATTGATGCAGACCACGAACTTTTGTGATGACTAAAATGTAACATATTGATACATAGTTGGTTATATACGAAAGTTGGAAACAGAAATACGTCCATTTTTCAATAAATTTGTAAAATAAATGGAAGAAGAACAGTTATGGTTTGCGATGCGCGACCAGCATCGCGGACTGTACTTCGTGTTTGAATGGAACGCGGGGCATGACACACGGTTCTTCAGGTGGCTGACGCACGTGAGCCTTGCCACGCAGGTGGGCAACACAAGATGGTGGAGGATAATACAATTGTTTGTTGACAAGAATAAAAGAAAATAGGGTCATGGGGATTAATATTCCCCGTGACCCTATTTTCTTTTATTTGCCGTATTTCTCGATTAGGGTATCGGCCTGGGCATCGCCGCGATCTTTGGCCTTGAGGAGATTGACAACACCAAGGGCTTTGTCGCCCTTGAGACATTGGGCAAGACCGAGGAAGAGATAACCGTCACTGGAGTCGGGGAAGAGACGTATGCACTCCGAGGCGGTTTCAATGGCTTCATCGATGAGTTTCACCCTAATCTGCAACGAGGCTTTCTCCGAACGATAGAGTAGGACAGAGGGATCCTTGTCGATGGCCTTGTCGAGGTCGTTGAGAGCCTGTTGGAATAATCGTCCTTTGACTTCCACCTGTGAACGGATGTAATAGAACTCACTGTTTATCTGAGAGATCATGAGATTCTCATACTCATTGAAGTCGTTGACGGCAAGACGATATTGTCCGTTTTCGGCAAGCGCCTGGGCACGGGCAAAGATATATGGTGCTGCTTCCTTGAGATAGGGTTGGGAGAAGGTAGCCACGGCACTGTCGAGCAAGGCAATATAGGCGGTGGTGTCGTTCAGTTGCTCCTTGCAACGGGCAGCACCATAGAAACACTCGGCATTGTGTGCGCCCTTGGCGATGGCATCCTGGAATGTGGTATATGAATCGTCATATCGTTTGCATGCAAAGAGCAGTTGGGCCTTTTGTGTGACGTAAGCCAATTGCGGGTCGAGGGCTACTGCCTGTTCTGCCTCTTCGAGGGCTTGCTCGTAGGTCCACGCATGTGATGCACTGTCGTGGAAATACAACAGGTTCTGATACATCATCTTGGCATAGTTGTAATGAGCCTCGGCTTTGTCTGTCGCGTTCTCGATGGCGAGTTTCATGTATTTGTCGGCCTCGGGATAGTTGTCCTTTGCCGCCATAATCTGAGCCTTGTAGCTATAGCCGTCGGGAGCCTGCGGGAACTTCTCGATGAAATCATCCACCAATCCCACAAAACTGTTTGCATCTCCAATAGTGCTGGCGAGATAAAGAGTGAGGATGGCCTGGTCGAGTTCGTCGGGCAATTCTTTCTTGATGGATGTGGCCTTGAGAGCCGCGTCGTTAAGGCTCAGTCCTGTCATCTTCAGTCCGGTGGCAAATGTTGCGCCCACTGCATATTGTGTGGCATTGTCATCTGAGGAAGACTGTTGTTTTATGCCCACCACATCGCCTACGGCATTAAGATAGGGGCAACCGACGGTGTTCTCTGAACCATTATCCTCAAGGGTGTAATAGTCGTAGTCGTTTTCCACCTTTTGTACCGATTTCACCGTGGCGGCAGTGCAACTGTATCCATTCTTGGCGTTGTAGGGGAGCAACCATAATTGTGTGTTCTCGCCAACGGCAGGGGCTGTGCGCAGGGTTTGGCATTTGGATGCTTCCACCCTAAACTTCGCGATGTCGTAGGTGTCGTTGGCTCCGATGATGCTCTTTACAGGGTATTCCTTACCCATGGCATCAATGATTACGGCCTTGGATGCACCGCGGAAGGGGGTATAACTGCTGACGGCAATACCGTCGGCAGTGATAAAAAATCCATTACTACTGCCAATGAGTTCGTCATTGGCATTAAATGTCTTGAGTGTGAATACGGCCTTGGATGCTTTCTTCACCCATTTGTCTGGTTGGGCTGACGCCATGCAGCAGACACATGCCGCAAATAATATCGTAATAATTTTCTTCATATCTAATTCCTAATTCCTAATTCCTCATTCCTCATTCCTAATCCCCAGCAGCGCCTTGGCATTGCTGATGGCGGCTTCGGTGATGTCGCTACCACTGAGCATCTGGGCAATCTCGTTGATGCGCTCGTCATTGGTGAGGAGCTGCATGCGACTGACGGTGCCATCGGCGGTATCTTCCTTATATACTTTATAATGTGTGGATCCGAGGGCTGCTATCTGTGGCAGGTGGGTGATACTGATCACTTGTCGCTCGCAATCACCCATCTCCTTCATTATCTGCGCCATCTTCTCGGCAATCTTTCCACTGACACCGGTGTCAATCTCATCGAAGATGATAGTTGGCAATTTGACGGCTCCGCTAATCATCGCCTTGAGCGACAACATCAGTCGGGCAATCTCACCGCCCGACGCCACCTGTGCCACCTGCTGTAGCATACCGTTCTTATTGGCACTGAACAGGAAATCGATGGTGTCCTGTCCGTTGGCTCCCATTGAGTCCTGGCTTATCTGTATCTCGAATCTCACGTTGGGCATACCCAATACCACAAGGCGGTCCTTCACCTCGTTCTGTATTGTCTTGGCCGACTTCTTACGCTTGCCACTGAGCACATCCGCCAGTCGTTGGCATTTTGCCGTGGCCTTATCCACCTCCAACTGCAGTTGGTTGAGCCTCTCGTCGATATTGTCGATGTCGCCCAATTGGCGCTCCAGTTCATCGTGCATGGCAATCAGTTCGCCAACAGTCTCTGCATGATATTTCTTTTCGAGACTGTATATCTTGTCGAGACGGTTGTTGACAGAGTCGAGGTCGGCAGGATTGAAGTCCACCTCTTCCAACTGTCCGCTTATCTCCTGTGCAATGTCCTTGAGTTCGATATATGCCGACTCCATTCGAGAGGCGAGTTCGCCGGCAATGGGCAACACCTTTCCCACCTGGTTGAGTGACGAGCGTGCAGAGCGGAGTAGGGTGATGGCACCGGTGTCATCGGCAGAGAGCGAATTATCCGCCTCATACAGGGCCGACTTAATCTCCTCGGAGTGGCTCATGCGCTCTGCCTTCTGTTCGAGTTCCTCCTGCTCACCGTCAATGAGATGGGCTGCATCCAGTTCGTCAAACTGATACTGCATGAAGTCGGCCTTACTCCTGTTGTCCTCTATTTCCTCACGCACCCGTTTGAGTTCGCGCTCCTTGTCCTTCATCACGTTGTATGCCTGATGGTAATCTGCCAGTTCCTTTTGTGAATCGGCGATAATATCCACCACACTGAGTTGGAAGTCCTGGCGACCGAGAAGCAGGTTCTGGTGCTGGCTATGCACATCGATAAGACTCTCGCCCAACTCCTTGAGGATGGCAAGCGACACGGGGGTGTCGTTGATGAATGCGCGACTCTTTCCGGCAGCGGTTATCTCGCGGCGCACGATGCAGTCGGTGGCATCATATTCGATGTCATTATCGGTGAAGAACGCCTGCATGTCGTACTTCGAGAGGTCGAAATGCGCTTCAACGATACATCTGTCTGCCCCTGAGCGTATCATCTTGGAATCGGCTCTCTGTCCTTTTAGCAGACCGATGGCTCCGAGCACGATACTCTTTCCTGCTCCTGTCTCACCGGTAATGACTGAGAAGCCGGGGAAGAGGTCGATGTCGAGTTCCTCGATAATCGTGAAAT
>SAMEA3663103__coassemble_278_pt1 | contig 28826 bp, 23 predicted proteins | sample SAMEA3663103__metabat2_low_PE_014 | metagenome-assembled genome bin SAMEA3663103 (sample SAMEA3663103) | pig gut metagenome | biome: pig gut; feature: pig-associated habitat; material: faeces | place: France | collected 2012 | reverse complement strand
TGTTGCTCAGGCACTTATAAATAATGTTAAACTATAGTGTTGCGGAATTAAGGTTCAGCTAATACTACAGCTTCATTATATCTTCTTCCGACAGGCCTGTCGCCTTTATAATATCGGGAATACTTAACCCCATTGTCTTTAAATTTTTTGCTGTTAACATAATGCCTTCAGCACGTCCTTCAGCACGTCCTTCGGCACGCCCTTCAGCACGCCCTTCAGCACGCCCTTCCATTTTTGCGGTGTCAAGCACGTCGTTCTGTACCATGATGTCGTCCATGTGCTCATCATAAGCCCGTCGTTCCTTGTCGCTCATCGTCATATAGAGAAGTTTCTGGCGCGCTTCCTTAAGACCAGGCGTAGAGGTGTCGTCCTTGATGCGGTTGTTCTTCAGATAGTCGAGCCATTCCTCTATCGGGGTGGTGGCCACGCTGTTGAATTCGTTAACGCGGATGATGTAATACTCAGGGAATATGTCTTGGGGCACACGCATACGTAGCTCTTTAGCCTCCTTGGTATTTACCTCCAACAAATCGTTGGTATGGACACCGGTGAAGACAGTCTTGCCATGATATAGGTAGTCGCTGCCTTTGCCAAGGTCAAAATAGAGGATGTTGATAGAATACACCTTCTTCACCTCGTCATATTTCTGACCAATATCTATATGTTCAGTGATGGCTTTCGATACACCGTATAACATTCGCTGAAGGAAATACAACTGGCGGGTAAGTTGCACCTCAACAATTATTATTTCCCCTTTTACGTTCTTAGCCTTGATATCAACACGATTGAATTTGTCGCTGGCACTTTCCTGGTTGCCCTCGCTCTCAAGCAGTTCCTCTATCTTCACAACCTCGCCCGTCAGAACCGTTATCAGTCCTTCCAACACGGCGAAGTTGGCCTTGTCGCGCAACATTCGCTTCACTGCCCAGTCAAAACGTATGTACTTGTTATTCACTTCCATAAGCGTATGTGTTTATTTCTTCGGCGGCAAAGGTACAAAGAAAAAATGAACCTGCCAAACGTTTGGCGGAATTTATCGTCTTTTGTTCATGTATACTCTGTGTCAATCAATGAATATGAAGAACGTTCTTTTGCGGATTCAACTTTCAAGTGCATATTTCCACATCGTTTTTGTAAAAGCACTCTTTAGGGTTGAGAACTTGCTCACAATCATTGCAAATATCTTTTCATTATAGGTTTAAGGTACTTATAGCAGAAGTAGAAGGTCGAAAATTGCAAATATTCTGCCTTTTCCTTTGTTAATTCAACAAAATGTGGTAATTTTGCGGCGAAAAAACACATTATTAATATATGGACGAGAAAATTGACGTAAAAGAAAGAATGAAAAGGGCGGAGGAATACTTCGTCAAGGGGTTTAATTGTGCACAGGCTGTTGTGGCTGCTTATGCCGACCTGTATGGATATACCGAGGAACAAGCTCTGAAATTGAGCGCCGGTATGGGCGGAGGTATGGGTAGGCTTAGGCTAACGTGCGGCGCAGTGGCTGGAATGGCTATTCTGGCTGGAATGGAGTGCGGTTCGACCGATGCCAACGACCGCGAGGGTAAGTCGGCCAACTATAAGGTGGTGCAGGAGTTGGTGAGCCGTTTCCAGAAGATATACGGTACGATTATCTGCTCGGAACTGTTGCAGTTGAAGAAGGACACTCCACTGACATACGAGGCTTCGGAACGCACGGCGGAATACTACAAGTCGCGCCCTTGCCTAAACCAAGTTATTACATGTGCGAAGATATTTGGGGAATACTATAATGAAATTAGAAATTAGGAATTCTTTTGCAATATATTAAATTTCAATGGAAGAAGAAAAGATTATTTTGCCCGACAACGCATTTCGGGAACTGAAGGAGGGAGAGAAATATGAACCGGTGATGAGTCCGCAGAGGACATACGCCGAAGTGAACGGTTGGTCGGTGACATGGGGTGTGCTTATGGCAATGCTGTTCTCGGCTGCCGCAGCATACCTTGGTCTGAAGGTTGGACAGGTGTTTGAGGCTGCCATACCTATTGCCATTATTGCCGTGGGAGTATCCACGGCGGCAAAGCGCAAGGACGGATTGGCTGAGAATGTCATCATACAAAGTATCGGAGCCTGTTCTGGAGCTGTGGTGGCTGGAGCTATCTTCACCCTCCCTGCCATATATATCCTGCAGGCGAAATATCCCGAGATGAGTGCATCGTTTATGAAGATATTCATATCATCACTGTTGGGTGGTATCATCGGAATATTGTTCCTTATCCCCTTCAGAAAATATTTCGTGAGCGACATGCACGGAAAATATCCTTTCCCCGAAGCCACTGCCACTACACAGGTGCTCGTGAGCGGACAGAAAGGTGGCAGTCAGGCAAAACCTCTGCTTATAGCCGGACTTGTGGGAGGATTGTATGACTTTATAGTTGCCACATTCGGATGGTGGAACGAGAACTTTACAACCAGATTCTGTGCACTCGGTGAGGATATTGCCGAGAAAGCAAAACTTGTGTTCAAGGTGAATACGGGTGCGGCTGTGTTCGGATTGGGATATATCATCGGACTGAAATATGCCTTTATCATCTGTCTTGGATCATTGGCGGTATGGTGGGTGATTGTTCCGGGAATGGCACTTATCTTCGGCGACCAGGTGCTCAACCAGTGGGACCCCACGGTTACCACTGCCGTGGGAGCGATGTCGCCTGAGGAAATCTTCCGCTGTTATGGCAAGAGTATAGGTATCGGTGGCATTGCCATGGCGGGAATCATCGGTATCATCAAGTCGTGGGGCATCATCAAGAGTGCCGTGTCGCTTGCCACGAAAGAAATGAAGGGTAAGGGCGGCGACGCCAAGGTGCAGGTGCGCACACAGCGCGACATCTCGTTTAAGGTGATAGCAATAGGCACTATCATTACCATTGCCATCACGTTCCTTTTCTTCTGGTGGGGAGTGATGGAAGGCAATTTACTGTTCGCCGTTGTAGCTATATTGCTTGTGGCGGTAATTGCATTCCTGTTTACTACTGTTGCGGCAAATGCCATAGCCATTGTAGGCTCGAACCCTGTGTCGGGAATGACCCTCATGACTTTGATATTGGCATCGGTGGTTATGGTGGCAGTGGGACTGAAAGGCACTGGCGGTATGGTGGCTGCGTTGATAATGGGAGGTGTGGTATGTACAGCTCTCTCGATGGCAGGCTCATTCGTCACCGACCTTAAGATAGGCTATTGGCTTGGCACTACTCCCAAGAAGCAGGAGACATGGAAATTCCTCGGTACATTGGTGTCGGCAGCCACAGTGGGTGGAGTGATGATGTTGCTCAATGAGACCTACGGATTTGCTTCGGGACAGTTGGCTGCGCCTCAGGCTAATGCCATGGCGGCAGTTATCGACCCGCTGATGAATGGTATTGGTGCTCCCTGGTTGCTGTATGCCATCGGGGCTGTGATTGCTATCGTGCTCACCGTTTTCAAGGTGCCGGCACTGGCCTTCGCCCTCGGTATGTTCATCCCCATGGAACTTAATATACCTCTTCTCGTGGGTGGAGCCATAAATTGGTATGTCACCACACGCTCAAAGAATGAAGATGTCAACAAGGAGCGCGGCGAAAAGGGAAATCTCATAGCTTCGGGATTCATAGCCGGTGGAGCCTTGATGGGAGTGGTGAGCGCATTGCTGAGATTTGGAGGCGTTGTGTTCGATTATGAGTCATGGTGGGCATCCCCTTTGTCGGAGATATTGTCGCTTGTGGCATACATTCTCCTGATAGTATATTTTGTAAGGGCTACCAAGTTGGCAAAATGACACAAAATAGGCGATAATAGCATAAAAGTGCAAAGTTAGTTATCATAAATCAGTTATTTGTGTCATTTTTACAAGAAAAGCGGCTAATTATTTGGTAGTTTCGAAAAAAGTTGCGATATTTGCAGTCGAAAAATGAATTTTGAGATTAAAAAAGCATATTATGGCAGAAAAATTAGAAGTTAAGGAGTTGGATCAGGTAGTTGTCCGCTTCTCAGGTGACTCCGGCGACGGAATGCAGTTGGCCGGAAACATTTTCTCTACAGTGTCAGCCACTGTGGGTAATGGAATTTCAACTTTCCCGGATTATCCGGCAGACATCCGCGCCCCGCAAGGCTCGCTCACTGGTGTGTCGGGATTCCAGGTGCACATTGGTGCGGGAAAGGTGTTCACGCCGGGTGATAAGTGTGATGTGCTGGTGGCAATGAATGCTGCAGCGCTCAAGACTCAGTACAAGTATGCCAAGCCTCAGGCCACTATTATCATCGACACTGACAGTTTCGGTCCGAAAGACTTGGAGAAGGCCCAGTTCAAGAGCGAGGATTATCTCGGTGAGATGGGAATTGATCCGGATCGCGTAGTGCAGTGCCCGTTGACAACAATGGTTAAGGACTGCCTTGCCGACAGTGGCATGGACAACAAGTCGGTGCTTAAGTGCCGCAATATGTTTGCCCTTGGAATTGTATGCTGGCTCTTCAATCGCGACCTTGGGCTTGTTGCCAACTTCCTTCGCGATAAATTCGCCAAGAAGCCACAGATAGCGGAGAACAATATCAAGGTGGTGCAGGCAGGATTCGACTACGGTCATAACACCCATGCCTCTGTACCTGCTACATACAGAATAGAATCCACTTCGAAGGAAAAGGGACGCTATATGGATATCACCGGAAACAAGGCTACTGCCTATGGACTTATTGCCGCAGCCGAAAAGGCCGGTATTCAGCTCTATCTCGGTTCTTATCCTATTACTCCTGCCACTGATATCCTGCACGAACTCTCCAAGCACAAGTCATGCGGAGTAATCACAGTGCAGTGTGAGGACGAAATCTCAGGATGTGCAAGTGCCGTGGGCGCATCATTTGCTGGTGCACTGGCTGTCACTTCAACGTCAGGTCCTGGTATCTGTCTGAAGTCAGAGGCTTTGAACCTCGCCGTCATCGACGAGTTGCCATTGGTTGTGATTGACGTGCAGCGTGGCGGTCCGTCAACCGGACTTCCTACCAAGAGTGAGCAGACCGACCTCTTGCAGGCACTCTACGGACGAAATGGTGAGAGCCCAATGCCAGTTATTGCCGCCTTGAGTCCTACCGATTGTTTTGACGCAGCATATCAGGCTTCGAAGATTGCGCTTGAGCACCTCACTCCGGTCATCCTGCTTACCGATGCCTTCATCGCAAATGGTTCGGCTGCATGGAAACTGCCTACAATAGAGGGTCTCGACGCCATCAAGCCTCATTATGTCACTCCCGAGCAGAAAGGCAATTACACTCCATACGAGCGTGATCCCGAAACGAAGGTGCGCTATTGGGCAGTGCCTGGACAGGAAGGATATACACATATCCTCGGTGGTTTGGAGAAGGACGGAAAGACAGGCGCTATCTCTACTGAGCCCGAAAACCACAATATCATGTGTAAGTTGAGGGCAGAGAAGGTTGCCAATATTCCAGTACCCGATGTAGAGGTGTTGGGCGATCAGGATGATGCCGATTTGCTCATCGTAGGATTCGGTAGTACTTTCGGACATCTCTATTCAGCAATGGAAGAGTTGCAGAAGCAGGGTAAGAAGGTGGCTCTCGCACAGTTCAAGTATATCAATCCGCTGCCAAAGAACACTGCAGAGGTGCTCTTAAAATATAATAAGGTGGTAGTGGCAGAGCAGAACCTCGGACAGTTTGCCGCTTATCTGCGCTCTAAGGTAGATGGATTCGTACCATATCAGTATAATGAAGTTAAGGGACAGCCATTTGTAGTCGCAGAATTGGCGTCGGCATTTGCCCAGATACTTGAAAAATAATAATTTTAAAGAATAGACAATTATGGAATATACAGCTTCCGATTTTAAGAAAGGCCAGCCACGCTGGTGCCCTGGATGCGGCGACCACTTTTTCCTTGCTTCACTCCACAAGGCTATGGCAGAATGTGGCGTGGCACCATACGAGACGGCAGTGATATCGGGTATTGGATGTTCAAGCCGACTCCCTTATTACGTCAATACATACGCTATGCAGACAATACACGGTCGTGCAGCAGCTATCGCCACTGGCGCTAAGGTGGCAAACCCCAAACTCACTGTTTGGCAGATTAGCGGTGACGGTGACGGACTGGCTATCGGTGGTAACCACTTTATACATGCCATGCGTCGTAACATCGACCTCAACATGATTCTGCTCAACAACAGAATATACGGTCTTACCAAAGGACAGTACTCGCCTACGAGTCCACGTGGTTTCGTCAGCAAGTCAAGTCCCTACGGAACAGTTGAGGATCCCTTCCGCCCGGCAGAGCTTTGCTTCGGTGCACGCGGACACTTCTTCGCCCGCTCGGTGGCTACCGACGCTCCCGAGACAGTGGAAATCCTGAAGGCTGCCTATAAGCACAAGGGCGCTGCCGTATGCGAGATTTTGCAGAACTGTGTTATCTTCAATAATGGTTGCTACGACCCAATATATAATAAGGAGGGACGTAAGAAGAACGCCATCTACGTAAAGCACGGCCAGCCCCTCATCTTTGGTGAGAATAACGAATACGGACTCGTGCAGGAAGGATTCGGATTGAAGGTAGTGAAAATCGGTGAGAACGGAATCACAGAGAAGGATATACTCGTACACGATGCCCACTGTGAGGACAACACTCTGCAGTTGAAACTTGCGATGATGGACAACGAGCACGGATTCCCAGTAGCACTTGGTGTCATCCGCGATGTTGAGGCTCCGACATACGACGATGCCGTTCAGCAGCAGATAGAGGATGTGAAGGCTCAGAAGAAATACCATAACTTTATGGAACTTCTCGAGACCAACGATACATGGGAAGTGAAGTAGTCCTTTACATATAAAACATGGTTTTGAATCTATCTTTTTGCAAAGTGAAAATTGCAAAATGGTTTCAAAACCATGTTTTTTTTAATACTTTAACCTAAAAAGAATTACTAAGAAGAAAATTCTTTGGATAATTCTTTGGAATATGAGGAATTATTACTAACTTTGCGGCGAATTTGAAAAATAAGGTAAAAATAAGTATTCACAATAATAATTGATTTACAAAGAAATGGCAAAGTTTGACAAGTCAGTTTTGGAAAAGTACGGTATTACCGGTACTACTGAAGTGATTTACAATCCTTCGTATGAAGTTTTGTTTGAAGAGGAGACTCAGGAGAGCCTCACAGGTTTTGACAAGGGCCAGGAGACAGAGCTTGGTGCTGTCAACGTGATGACTGGTATCTATACTGGTCGTTCACCTAAGGATAAGTTCATCGTTGACGATGAGAACTCTCATGACACCGTATGGTGGACATCTGACGAATATAAGAACGACAACAAGCCTGTAACAAAGGAGACTTGGGCTGCCGTTAAGGAGATCGCCAAGAAGGAGCTCTCTAACAAGAAGCTCTATGTAGTTGATGGTTTCTGTGGTGCCAACAAGGACACTCGTATGGCTGTTCGTTTCATCGTTGAGGTTGCATGGCAGGCTCACTTCGTAAAGAACATGTTCATCCGTCCTTCTGAGGAGGAGCTCGCAGCCTTCGAGCCCGACTTCATCGTTTACAATGCTTCTAAGGCAAAGGTTGAGAACTACAAGGAGCTCGGTCTGAACTCTGAGACAGCTGTTGTCTTCAACGTTACATCTAAGGAGCAGGTTATCATCAACACATGGTATGGTGGTGAGATGAAGAAGGGTATGTTCTCTATGATGAACTACTTCCTGCCGCTGAAGGGCATCGCTTCAATGCACTGCTCTGCCAACTGCGACAAGAACGGTGAGAACACCGCTATCTTCTTCGGTCTTTCTGGTACAGGTAAGACAACTCTTTCTACCGACCCGAAGCGTCTGCTCATCGGTGATGACGAGCACGGATGGGATGACAATGGTGTGTTCAACTTCGAGGGTGGCTGCTACGCCAAGGTTATCAACCTCGACAAGGAGAGCGAGCCCGATATCTACAACGCTATCAAGCGCAACGCACTTCTCGAGAACGTTACTGTAGCTGCTGATGGCAAGATCGACTTCGCTGACAAGAGCGTTACTGAGAACACTCGCGTTTCTTATCCTATCAACCACATCGAGAACATCGTTAAGCCTATCTCTCACGCTCCCGCTGCTAAGCAGGTGATCTTCCTCTCTGCTGACGCATTCGGTGTACTGCCTCCAGTATCTATTCTGACTCCTGAGCAGACAAAGTACTACTTCCTCTCTGGATTCACAGCTAAGTTGGCAGGTACAGAGCGCGGTATCACTGAGCCTACTCCTACATTCTCAGCTTGCTTCGGTCAGGCATTCCTCGAGTTGCATCCTACAAAGTATGCTGAGGAGCTCGTGAAGAAGATGGAGAAGAGCGGTGCTAAGGCTTACCTCGTTAACACTGGTTGGAACGGTACTGGCAAGCGTATCTCTATCAAGGATACACGTGGTATCATCGACGCTATCCTCGACGGTTCTATCAACAACGCTCCTACAAAGCAGATTCCTCTGTTCAACTTCACTGTTCCTACAGAGCTTCCTGGAGTGGATCCCGCTATCCTCGACCCACGCGACACATACGATTGCGCTTGCAAGTGGGAGGAGAAGGCTAAGGACCTCGCTGGACGTTTCATCAAGAACTTCGTGAAATATACAGGCAACGAGGCAGGTAAGGCTCTTGTAGCTGCCGGTCCTCAGCTCTAATATCTTGTTGGCAGGTTATCGCTAACTTGTTAACTTGAACAATACAGGCTGTCTTCCATTTTTGTGGAAGACAGCTTTTTTAGTAGTTAAAAAAGGAAGATTTTCCACTAATAGACCTTAAAAACGTGCCAATTATCAATAATTTACTTAATATTCTTGGAAAAGTTGCTGATTTCTCGGGAATTGTGCGTAAATTTGCAGCTGAATTTCTAAAATACGTATTTGATGAGAAGATTTTTTCCTCCTCTTATGCTGCTTGTAGCGGCTGTAACTTTATTGGCATCTTGCCTTAACTCAGATAACGAAGACGTTGTTTATTCTGACGACGTAGCTATTACATCATTCAGCATAGCAAGTGCTGAAATGACTGTTCATACCACATCCTCAACAGGTGAGGATTCTACATACGTTACGTCGAATAAAAGTCTGTCGTCGTATAAATTTGTCATCGATCAGACCAAAGGTGAGATCTATAATGTAGATTCACTCCCTAATAATATCGATGCGAAGAAGATTTTGGTCAACTGTTCTACTAAGAACAATGGTATTGCAGTGATTAGATCAATAGAAAAACCAGACTCTGCAAATTATGTGTCGTCGAGCGATACTCTCGACTTCTCGGAGCCACGCACTATTTGTGTTTATTCTGCAAGCGGAAAATACTCACGCGACTATGTCGTGAAGGTAAATGTACACAAGCAGGATGGCGACGAGACAATTTGGAACACGACGGGCGTGCTGCAAGAGTTTGCCTCACTTACCTCCATAAGGGGATTCCAGATGGGAGACAATCTTTATGTGCTCGGAGTGGATAATGGCAATACCTTGGTATATAGTTCAGCCGCTAATGATGGACGCAATTGGACTCTTACTGGAACACTTCATGATAATACATCGCAAAATACCGTTGTTCACAACGGAAAGATGTATGTTCTCGACGGAAGTGATCTTAAGGTGAGCATTGATGGCATCAACTTTGACACAATAGTTGAGTCGGCTCCCATAGCCCGTCTCGTGGCACAGTCAAGTGTGGCTCTTTATGGTATCAATGCCGATGGCAAGATGATGGGCTCTGAGGACGGAGGACTGACATGGGAAGTGGAAGACGTGGATTTCGGAAGTCAGATACCATCGCGCGACATCAACTATTGCATAGTCAATTATCAAAGTGTGCCTAATGCTGAGTGTGTGTTGATTGCAGGCAATCGCGACCTTGAGGCTTATCCAGCTGATACTACGGCTGTGGTAATCTCCAAGATAGTAGAAAAATCATCTGGTGCCAAGGAGAATGCTTGGTCGGGAGTGACATACAGCTCATGGGACAGTGGTTTCCTCCCAAGATTGGATAATCTCACAGTAGTCAATTACAACAAGGCATTATATGCCTTTGGCGGTGCTGGTATTGGAGAATGCAAAAACACTGCATTCGACGTATTGCGCAAGAGTATTGACTACGGGTTCTCGTGGTTGGAGTCAACAGACGTGACACTACCAAGTGACTTGGATTCATCAATAACATCATTCACTGCATTTGCCGACGAAAACGGCTATCTGTGGATTATATGTGGCGGTACTGGTAAAGTATGGAAAGGAAAGCTCAACAAAGTGGGATGGGCAGACTGACGGTCATAATCCTTATGTTGCTTATTTCGGTGGCCAGCTACGCTCAAGATGAACCGGAATACAGGGCAGAAATTGGTGCTGGTATCGGTATGGCAGCCTATCAGGGCGACTTAAGCGGCAGCATCACCAAGAACATGCAACCGATGTTTTCGCTAATGGCGCGCTACAGGGTAAATCCACGCTCGTCATTGTCAATGAATATTGGGTTTGGCAAAATAAAGGGGACAGGAACAGAACTGAAAACCTATTATCCTGAATACCAGGACAAGCAGCTCGACTTCAACAACTCGATTGTGGATGTGGTGATGAAGTATGATTATAATTTCTGGCCCTATGGTACAGGACATGAATACCGTGGAGCTGTGCCCCTTACTCCCTACATCACCGGAGGACTTGGATTCACCAATGTCAAAACCCCTGGAGGCAGTGTGTTCACCACAGGTATCCCAATGGGATTCGGAGTTAAATACAAGTTGGCGCAGAGAGTGAACGCCTCGCTCGAATGGATGATGCACTTCACATTCAGCGACAGGATAGACGGTGTGTGCGACCCCTACGGCATCGAAAGCAAGGGACTCTTTAAGAACACCGACAGTTTCAGCGTTCTGCAGCTCACGGTGAGCTATGATATATGGAAAAAGTGTAAAACGTGTAACAACGATAATTATTGATATGGATAAGAAATTGGACATGACTCGAATACCAGAGCATATCGCCATCATTATGGACGGCAACGGGCGCTGGGCAACTAAAAGAGGTAAGGAACGTAGCTATGGCCATCAGGCTGGTGTGGATGCTGTAAGACGCATTACGTCGGAGTGTACACTCCTGGGGGTTAAGTACCTCACTCTATATACATTCTCAACAGAAAACTGGAATCGTCCCGAGGATGAGATTGCAGCTCTGATGGGAATAGTGTTGGCATCACTCGAGGACGAGATGTTCATGAAGAACAATGTGAGATTCCGTGTCGTTGGCGATGTGGAAAGGCTGCCCGCCAATGTGCAGAAAAAACTGCATGACTTAGAGGTGAAAACTATAGCCAACTCACAGATGACATTGGTGGTGGCGTTAAGCTATTCGTCGAGATGGGAGATTACTAATGCCACAAAACAGATAGCACAACTTGTCAAGGACGGTAAGCTCGATATCGACAATATTACCGAAAAGACACTCGACGAGCACATGGTGACTAATTTTATGCCAGACCCCGAACTGCTTATCCGCACGGGTGGCGAACTGCGTATTTCAAATTACCTGCTCTGGCAAATAGCATACTCTGAACTCTATTTCTGCGATACATATTGGCCAGACTTCAACGAAGAGGACCTTCATGTAGCTATTGCCAACTATCAGCAGAGACAACGCCGATTCGGCAAGACAGAGGACCAAGTGGAAAACGAAGAATAATACATAGACACTCAAGATTCGTACTCAATATAAAAGAATGAAAAATTCTGTAGGTATATATATTATTAATAAGGTGGTGGCACTCTTGATGGTGCTTGGCTTATGCTCTACTGCCATGGCACAGGAGAAAATCGTTAATCCCGATATCTCCTATGCCGGAACTCCACGCTCATGTATCATTGGAGGTATCAACGTGCATGGAGTGGAGGGCTATGAGGATTATATGCTCACCGGCCTTTCTGGACTTCAAGTGGGACAGCAAATCAGTGTGCCTGGTAGCGAAATCACTGAGGCTGTTAAACGCTATTGGCGTCACGGACTATTCTCCAAGGTGACTATCTCTGCCGACTCGATAATTGGTGACACCATTTATCTAGCTCTCAACCTTGCACTGCGCCCGCGTGTGAGCACTATCAATTACTACGGCCTGAAGAAGTCGGAACGTGAGGATATGGAGGCTAAATTGGGTATTATGAAGGGTAGTCAGATTACTCCCAACATGATAGACCGAGCAAAAATCCTCGCAAAGAAATATTTCGACGACAAGGGATATAAGAATGCCGAGATTGATATCCAACAGCGTGACGATGTGACTGGAAAGAATCAGGTGATACTCGACGTTAACATCGACAAGCACGACAAGATGAAGATACGAAATATCATCATCGAGGGCAACAAGAACCTTAAGACGTCAAAAATCAAGGGTGGACTATTTTCAAAGGGTGTGCTGACAAAAATGAACGAGGCTGGCAAATTGTCTTCGTTCCTCAAGTCAAAGAAATTCACCGATGAGAGATACAAGACCGCCAAGCAGAACCTTATCGACAAGTATAACGAGTTGGGCTTTCGCGACATGACTATTTTGGAGGATAGTGTGTGGAACGTTGATGAGAACCATGTCAACCTCTATATCAAGATCGACGAAGGACAGAAATACTATATCCGCAATATCACATGGGTGGGCAACACCGTCATCTCGAGTGACGACCTCAACCGATTGCTTGGTATGAAGACCGGTGACGTATATAACCAAAAGCAGTTGAACAAACGACTCTCGGAGGATGAGGATGCCGTGGGCAACTACTATTGGAACAACGGTTATCTGTTCTATCGCCTCGACCCGACAGAGGTTAATATCGTAGGCGACTCTATCGACCTCGAAATGCGTATATCCGAAAACCAGCAGGCTCACATCAGTCATGTGCGTATCTATGGTAACGACCGACTCTATGAGGAGGTCGTAAGACGCGAGCTTCGCACAAAGCCGGGCGACCTCTTCTCAAAGGATGCACTTATGCGTTCAGCACGAGAAATACAGTCGATGGGATTCTTCGACCCGGAAAAAGTTAATCCAGACATCCAACCTAACTATGAGGATGGAACAGTGGATATCAACTGGCCTCTTGAACAGAAAAGCAACGACCAGGTGGAATTCTCGCTCGGATGGGGACAAACAGGTGTTATCGGTAGAATTTCATTGAAACTCAATAACTTCTCGATGCGCAACCTCTTTGGCAAGAACAAGATGCACCGAGGTATTATGCCTATAGGTGATGGTGAGCAGCTTGCTCTCTCGGCACAGACCAATGGTTCTTACTATCAGTCGTACTCCATCAGCTACTCATCGCCATGGTTTGGCGGACGCCGACCCAATGCGTTTAATGTGGGAGCATACTACTCTAAGCAGACAGATATCAACAGTAGCTACTACAATAATTCATGGATGAACTCAATGTACAGCTACTATGGAGGTTATGGTTCGTATAACAACTACTATAACAACTACGAGAGTTATCTCGATGATGACAAGTATGTACAGCTCTTTGGATTGTCAGTAGGATGGGGTAAGCGTCTGCGCTGGCCTGACGACTATTTCCAGTTGTCGGTGTCACTGTCTTACCAGCGCTATATGCTGAGAGATTGGCAGTACTTCATCATATCTAATGGAAACTGTAACAATATCAACCTCGGTATTACTCTTGCCCGAACATCTACCGACAACCAGATGTTCCCACGCCGTGGTTCTGAGTTTATGGCATCTGTGACTATCACTCCGCCATGGTCAAAGTTTGACAACAAGGATTACTCGAAGCTTGCCACTGACCGCACCGCAGCCACCTACGATCAGGAGCTACAGGAGAAGTATCGCTGGATTGAATATCACAAGTGGAAGTTTAAGGCACGCACCTTCACTGCCCTTACCGGTGGACAGAAGTGTTTCGTGCTTATGAGCCGCGTGGAGCTCGGTATTCTTGGTTCATATAACAAGGACAAGAAATCACCATTCGAGAACTTCTATGTGGGAGGTGACGGAATGAGTGGATACTCAACAGGCTATGCCCAGGAGACTATAGGACTCCGCGGTTATGAGAATGGTTCGCTCACTCCCTGGAGTGCTCCCGGTTATGCTTACGACCGATTCACTCTTGAGCTCCGTTATCCGTTTATGCTCGGCAACACCACCATCTACGGACTCACATTCCTTGAGGGTGGTAATGCATGGTATGACACCAAGAAGTTCAACCCCTTCGATATGAAGCGCTCAGCTGGTTTGGGCGTGCGCATCTTCCTCCCGATGGTGGGTATGATGGGTATCGACTGGGCATACGGTTTCGATAAGGCACTTTCTACCGGTACGAAGGGTGGAAGTCAGTTCCACTTCATACTTGGACAGGAGTTCTAATTTGAAAGTTAGAAATTATAAATTAAGGATTAAGAAAGAATGTTCATTAGATATATTTGTATTATGAAGAAGATTTTTATTATTTTCGCATTTTTGACAACGACATTGGGAATTAACGCCCAAAAGTTTGCACTGGTAGATATGGAATATATACTGAAGAATATTCCAGCCTATGAGAGAGCTAACGAACAGTTGACACAGGTGTCTAATAAGTGGCAGGCAGAAGTGGAGTCACTCTCCACCGAGGCACAGACGATGTACAAGAACTATCAGAACGAGGTGGTTTTCTTGTCGGCTGAGCAAAAAAAGGCAAAGCAGGATGCCATAATGCAGAAAGAGCAAGCTGCAGCCCAATTAAAACAGAAATACTTTGGGCCCGAGGGTGAGTTATACAAGAAACGCACAGCACTTCTGACACCCATACAAGATGAGATATACAATGCGGTGAAGGATATTGCCGACCTGCGTGGTTATCAGCTTGTGCTCGATCGTGCCAGCGACTCGGGGATTATATTCGGTTCTCCACGTATAGACATCAGTGATGAAGTCCTAAGCAAATTAGGTTATAAGTAATGAGAAAAATAAATAAATAAAAAACAATAAATACAAGAAAAATGAAGAAAGTACTTTTAGTGATTCTGTTGCTGGCTCCGATGGCAGTCATGGCACAGAAGTTTGGACATGTCAACACACAGGACATCATTCAGGCAATGCCTGACTACACCAAGGCAAAGAGTGAAATCGACGCTCTGCAGAAGCAGTATGAGGCAGACCTCAAGAGTATGCAGGACGAGCTGACCAAGAAGTCACAGGACTACGAGGCCAACGAGAAGACATTCCCCGAGAACATCAAGCAGCGCCGTCAGCAGGAGTTGCAGGATATGTATCAGAAAATTCAGCAGAGCTATCAGGACAACCAGCAGGCTCTTGCCAAGGCTTCACAGGAGAAGATGGCTGCTATCACTGCAAAGGTGATTGACGCCATCAAGCAAGTAGGTCAGGCTGGTGGCTATGTCTATATCATGGAGCTTCAGGGTGGCATTCCTTACATCAGCACCACTCTCAGCACTGATGTTACAGCTCAGGTTAAGGCAAAGCTCGGTCTGAAATAATATCTTTCGGTAGAAAGAAATAAATAATTAGGAATTAAAAATTAATAATTTGAGAAATACTATTCGTACAGAAATATTGTTTGTATGAACATTTTCTTAATTCTTAATTTTTAATTCTTAATTAAATTCGTTACGTGATATAATACTTAATCTTAACTTATTTGTAATTATTTGTCGAATGAAGAATATCTTGTTACTTGCCCTTTTGGCTCTATCCTTGTCGCTTCACGCCCAAAATGAAGAAGTTAATGTTGTTAATACAACAATGACAGCGCCAGAATTAAAATTCGGTTTTGTCAGTTATTCAGCTTTGATTGAGGCTATGCCCGAATACGCAACAGCAATGAGGCGTTATACGGAGTTAGAGGAAAAATATGCTGCTGAGACAAAGCGTGTTGAAGACGAGTTTAATGCTAAGTATGAGGCTTTTCTTGAGGGACAGCGCGATTTTCCTACATCTATATTAAACAAACGTCAGGCGGAGTTACAGGAAATTCTTGAAAAGAATATAGCATTTAAGAGTGAGAGTAAGCGACTTCTTGCTGAAGCAAAAGCAGAATTGATGAAGCCAATAAAAGAGAAACTATCGAAGGTGCTCTCAACAATAGGCAAGGAGATGGGTTTGGCTTTTGTTATCAATACCGACAATGACTCTTGTCCATACGTAGATCCCCAAAGAGGCATAAACGTATATGACACTGCCGTAAGAATGCTCCAACAATTATAGTGATTGTATTATGAATAGTTTCTCAAGTGAGGCGGGACCTATAGGAATCTTCGATTCCGGCTATGGAGGTTTGACTATACTTCATGGTATTCGACAATTGTTGCCGCAGTATGATTTCCTATACCTCGGTGACAATGCCAGGGCACCGTATGGTCCGCGTTCATTTGATGTCGTATATGAATTTACCCGACAAGCTGTAGTGCGTCTCTTCGAGATGGGATGTCATCTCGTTATACTTGGTTGTAATACAGCTTCGGCAAAAGCATTGCGCACAATACAGCAAAACGACCTTCCTAAGCTTGATTCCTCAAGACGTGTGCTTGGTATTATTCGACCTACAGCTGAGGTGATAGGCAAATTGACAACATCAAGACATGTTGGTGTGCTTGCCACTGAGGGAACAATCAAGAGTGAAAGCTATACCCTTGAGATACAAAAGCTATATCCCGACATCGTAGTATCTGGTGTGGCATGTCCTTTCTGGGTGCCACTAGTAGAATACAACGAAGCTGATAGTCCTGGTGCTGACTATTTTGTCAAGAAGCGTATAGACCAACTGATGCTTCTTGACCCGAATATCGATGCAATCATACTTGGTTGCACACATTATCCATTGCTTATGCCCAAGATTGTGAAATATGTCAATCCCGGCATACGTATTGTGCCACAGGGAGAGTATGTGGCTGAGAGTCTCAAGGATTATTTCTTGCGCCATCCCGAAATGGAAGAAAAATGCACCAAGAATGGTATGGTGCATTATCTTACTACCGAAAATCCAGATAAGTTCAAGGAGTCTGCGCAAATATTCCTGCACGAGGACGTAGAGGTGAAGAATATTATCCTGGCCTGATTGATAATGCCTATAGCAGACGCTTGGCGAAATATCTTACAGGATACCAAACAGCAAGCCACCCTACGGCTATCACTGTGAGGAAGATGACAACGATGTCATCGGGGTGGACGCTAACGGGATAAGCATCCACGACAAACGACCCACTGCTCTGTCCGAGACCTACTAAACCATATTCTTGTTGTAGCCAACAGAGGAGAAGGCCAACAAGAATGCCCACAACAGCGCCGATAGCTGATATCATGCGACCCTCGAAGAGGAATACCCTGACTATCTGTTTGTCGTTGGCACCAAGATTGCGCAAAGTCACAACGTCGTTCTTCTTGTCGATGATGAGCATTGATATACTTCCTATGATATTAAAGCATGCCACCATTAATATAAAGGTGAGGAAGATATATGCCATGAGTTTCTCAATCTTCATTATCTTGAAGGTGTCCTCCTGTTGCTCAAATCGGTCATATACATGATATTTATCCCCTGCAACCTTTTGCATGCGGCTCTTCACAGCCTCAAAGTCGGAACCTGGTTTGAGGCGAATTTCGAGTGACGACAGCATACCTTGTTGGGCAAAGAGATTACGGGCAAAGGCAATACTGGTAATGATATGGTTCTTGTCGTATTTAGCCTGTTTCACCATAAAGAGCACGCCAGGAGAATAGAGTTCGTCCTCAACAAAACCATCCTCTGGATTTGCCATATTGAGCTGCCCCTCGCGCTTGGGAGCATATATCTTCAAACTTTCACGGAAGGAGTAGCCTGTCTGCAATGTCTCTGCGAGTCGTATGCCTAAAATACCATAATTGAGATCGGCTGCATGCAATTCGAATGTACCATTGCCCAATAATATGTCTTTGATGTGTGTGAGACTGTCGAAGTTATCCTCCACACCCTTGATTATCACCATAGCCTGACGGTTGCCGTAGGTGGCAAGAGCCATATCCTGTAATGTCTCGGTGGCAACCTCCACCTCCTTCATTTGTTTAATCTTGGTGAGGATGGGGTCGTCGGCAGGAGCTGTCTTTCCCTTCACTGGGATTACCTTCAGTTGTGGGTCGATATTGGTGAAGAATGAGGCAACAAGATCGTGGAACCCATTGAACACACTGAGAGTTACCACCAATGCCATGGTGGCAACGGCAACACCTACGGCACTAATACCGCTGATGACATTAATGGCGTGAGTGCTCTTCTTGGAGAAGAGATAGCGACGGGCTATGAAAAACGGGAAATTCATTATTATGCCCTAATATCTAATTCCTATTCCAAATATCTAATATTTCTAACTCTTCAGTAGTTCATCAATTCTTTCGATATAATCGAGAGAGTCATCGATGAAGAATCGCAGTTCGGGGATAATGCGTAATTGGTAGCGTACGCGTTGTCCGAGGTCATAGCGAATGGTCTTCTCGTTGGCTTTGATGTTATTGAGTATTTCCTCGCCCCTTTCACTTGGAAATACACTGAGATAGGCAGTGCATATACTGAGGTCGGGTGAGATCTTTGTTCTTGTCACCGACACCATCACTCCATGCATAGCCCTTGTCTGCTGCTGGAATATCACGCTAAGCTCCTTCTGAAGCAGGCGTGCAATCTTGTTTTGTCTTGTTTCTTGCATATCTAAATCTTATTTTGGCTGCAAAATTACTCAAAATCCCTCAATAATCAATGCTTTTTTGAAAAAATAACTACTTATTCAGTGGTTTTTCTTGATTTTGCCATAATGTTGCGTGGATGGTGCTCAAGAATTTCCTTTCTCAGAGTAGTGGTGTCAATGTGGGTGTATATCTCGGTGGTACCAATGCTTTCATGTCCTAACAGTGCCTGTATTACCCTTAGGTCGGCTCCTCCTTCGAGTAATGCCGTGGCGAAGGAGTGCCTAAGAGTGTGTGGACTTATTGTTTTCTGTATTCCGGCATCCGTTGCAAGTCGTTTTATCATGATGAGTATCATGGTGCGGGTGAGGCGGGAGCCTCGACGGTTGAGGAACACAAAGTCTTCCTCTCCTTTTTTTATCTTCATCAGGTTGCGGTCGATAAACCAATATTTTATTTCCTTGATAGCTTTCTCGGAGATGGGCACAAGACGTTCTTTCGACCCTTTGCCGATTACTCTCACGAATTCCTCGTCGAAGAAGATGTTTGAGATTTTCAGGTTAACCAGTTCACTCACTCGCAATCCGCACGAGAAGAGTGTCTCAATAATAGCCTTGTTGCGTTGTCCCTCCCATTTCGACAAGTCGATGGCAGCCTCAAGTTTATCCACTTCTTCTGTGGATAGCACTTCGGGCAGATGTGTGCCTATTTGTGGGGATTCGAGCAATTCGGTAGGGTCGTCGTTGCGATAACCGTCAAGTTGCAGATAACGGAAGAAGGAACGCACTCCGCTGAGTATGCGGCATTGTGATATTGGTTGGATGCCAATGTCGTGGAGTGTGGCAGAGAAATGTTCCAGGTCTTCTAACCTCAAAGTAATAGGGTCGAGGTTGTTGTCCTCGATGAAATTTATCAATTTCCGAAGGTCGTTGAGGTATGCATCGAGAGTGTTTTGCGCAAGATTTCTCTCCAATTTGAGGTATCTTGCGTATCCTTTTACAATATTTACGTCAGTTTTCTTTGTCATTATTGAATTATTTATTAACTTTGCCGCGTCAAAATTACATATTTTATACGAGATACGAAAATAAAAATATAAAATAATGAAGAAAATACAGATAATCAATGGTCCCAACCTCAATCTTCTTGGAGTGAGGGAGCCGGGAATTTACGGTAGCAGTTCATTTGAGAAATACCTTCCCGAATTGCGTGCCAAGTATCCCGACGTTCAGATTGACTACTATCAGAGTAACATTGAGGGTGAACTTATCAACAAGTTGCAGGAGGTGGGATTCACCTACGACGGTATAGTGCTTAACGCCGGTGCATACACCCACACGAGTATTGCCCTTCAGGACTGTATCCGCTCGCTGAAATGTCCTACTATCGAGGTGCATATATCAAATGTGCACAAGCGCGAGGAGTTTCGTCATCATTCGTATATCTCATGCGCCTGTTTGGGTGTGATATGCGGTTTCGGACTTGACAGCTATAGATTGGCAGTTGAGGGAATCTTAGGAATTAGGGATTAGGAATGAGGAATGAGGCATTGTTAGAGAGTTACGTTCGGGAGCATAGTTCGCCCGAGGGGGAATATCTCTATCGACTTTATCGCGCCACCAATATCCACACTCTGCATGGACGAATGGCAAGCGGACATTTGCAGGGACGCTTGCTTAAGATGCTGGTGAAGATGGTGAGACCTAAAAACGTGCTTGAGGTGGGCACATTCAGTGGATATAGTGCCATCTGTCTGGCTGAAGGACTTGACGAGGGCGGTAAGGTATATACCTTTGAGATAAACGACGAGATGGAAGACTTCACCCGTCCCTGGATTGAGGGTTCGTCTGTTGCCGATAAGATAGAGTTTATCATTGGAGATGCCATCACCGAAGCCCCAAAACTGGGGGTGACCTTCGACATGGCTTTCATTGATGGTGACAAGCGCACATACATCGAGACCTATGAGATGGTGCTGAAGATACTTCGTCCGGGGGGATTTATCCTCGCCGACAATACTCTTTGGGACGGACATGTAGTGGAACATGAATATGATAACGACCATCAGACACAAGGCATAAAGTCATTCAACGACTACATCGCCAACGACGATAGGGTGGAGAAAGTGATATTACCGCTGCGTGATGGTCTTACATTAATAATGAAGAATTAAAAAAATAAAAAAGTTATCCAAATATGTAGCTATTTATATTGATACTACGTCTTAATATCAGATGAAATTTAAATTTTATATAATTATGAAAACAAGAAAACTCTTTTCTATGTTGGTACTGCTGTTGTTTGCAGTGGTAACCATGGCACAGCAGATGCCTCCTATTCCAGTGGATAAGGATGTGAAAATCGGCAAGTTGCCCAACGGATTAACTTATTACATCCGTCACAACGCATGGCCTGAAAACCGTGCAGAGTTCTACATCGCCCAGAAGGTGGGTTCTATTCAAGAGGAGGAGTCGCAGCGCGGTCTTGCCCATTTCCTTGAGCACATGTGCTTCAATGGCACTGAGCATTTCCCTGGTGATGGAATCCTCAGATGGTGTGAGTCGAAGGGTATAAAGTTTGGCACCGACCTCAATGCCTATACAAGTATCGCCGAGACTGTATATAATATAAGTAATGTACCGTCGAGCGATAAGAATGTAGTTGACTCTTGTCTGCTTATTCTCCACGACTGGGCTGATGGATTGTTGCTCGAACCCGAGGAAATCGACAAGGAGCGTGGTGTCATCCATGAGGAATGGCGCATGAGAACAAGTGCTTCGTCACGTATGTTTGAGCGCAATCTGCCTACTATCTATCCTGGAAGTAAGTATGGAGTGAGATTCCCCATCGGTCTGATGTCGGTGATTGACAACTTCAAGTATCAGGAATTGCGCAACTACTATGAGAAGTGGTATCGTCCTGACAATCAGGGAATCATTGTAGTAGGTGATATTGACGTGAATTATGTAGAGCAGAAGATTAAGGATATGTTCAGCTCTATTAAGATGCCAGAGAACCCCGCACCTGTTGTTGCCGAGGCGGTGCCCGATAATGCCGAGCCAATCGTTGTGGTTGACAAGGATAAGGAGCAGACAGTCAATTTCGTTGAGATGTTTATAAAGACCGACCCCATCCCCGACGAGATCAAGAGCAATATGCAGTATCTATTCATTGATTATATCAAGAATGCTGCCATCGGAACTGTTAACACTCGTCTCGCAGAGTTGCAGCAGGATCCCGCTTGTCCCTATGTGAGCGGTGAGATGGAATACGGCAACTTCATTTTTGCCAAGACTAAGGATGCAATTGGTATAGTGGCAGTGCCCAAGGAGGGCAAGACCATCGAGGAGTCGCTTGCAGCTGTATATCGCGAGGTGTTGCGTGCTGCACAGTTTGGTATCACTCCCACTGAATACAAGCGCTATGTGCAGGACTATATAAGCAAGCTCGACAAGATTTACAGCAATAAGGACAAGCGCTATAACTCGCAGTTTGTTAATGAGTATAAGGAACACTTCCTCGACAAGGAACCAATCCCGTCGCTCGATGACTACTATCAGGTGATGAAGCAGGTTGTGCCCAATATCCCCGTGGAGGCTATCAACCAATTGCTCGGTCAGTTGGCACAGAAGAACGACTCCAATGTGGTTATTCTCAACTTCAACAATGAGGAGGAAGGAAAGGTATATCCCACCAAGGAAAGTATCCTCAAGGCTATTGCCGACGTGAGGGCAGAGAAATTAGAGGCATACGTGGACAACGTGAAGGACGAGCCTATCATGACAACCATGCCTAAGAAGGGCTCTATTAAGAAAGAAATCAAGAACGACAAACTCGGATTCACCGAACTGCAACTCTCTAATGGTGCAAAGGTGATACTGAAGAAGACCGACCTGAAAGCCGACCAGGTGCTCCTCTCGGGTGAGGGATTCGGTGGCGCATCTCTCTATGGCAAGGAAGACTACATCAACTTCAAGGTGTTTGGCAATGCAATGAATGCCTCAGGACTTGGCAACTTCTCTAACACTGAGTTGCAAAAGGCACTTGCCGGCAAGATTGCAAGTGCATCTCTTGATGTGTCAAGAACACGTGTGAACGTTGAGGGTTCTTCTACTCCTAACGATGTAGAGACAATGCTGCAGCTCGTACATCTCTACTTCACCAATATAAAGAAGGACGAGAAGTCGTTTGCAAGCTTATTGAGCGGTATTGAGACAACACTGCGCAATGCAGAGGTATCTCCCGAGACAGCATTCAACGATTCAGTTACAGCCACTCTGACAGCACACAACCTGTATGACCGTGACCTTAAGTTGGCCGACCTGAAGGACATCAACTACGACCGCATACTGCAGATTGCCAAGGAGCAGACAGCCAATGCAGCAGCATTCACATTCACTATCGTGGGTAACTATGACGAGGCTACAATCCGTCCGCTCATCGAGCAGTATATTGCATCGCTGCCATCGAAGAAGAAGGTTGTAAAGGGTAAGAATATTGTCACCCACTATAAGGGTGAGGCAATCAACCACTTCAAGCGCAAGATGGAGACACCGCAGGCTAACTCCATCGTGGAGTGGTACACTCTTGATGTGCCATATTCACAGGAGAACGCAGTGCGCACCTCTATCGCCGGACAGATTCTTAGTATGATTTACTTGAAGGCTATCCGCGAGGATGCAAGTGCAGCTTACAGTTGTGGTGCCGTCGGAAGAACTTCGAAGAATGATTTCGAGGATATGACACGAATTCTGGCTTACTGTCCGCTCAAGCCAGAGATGGCAGGACAGGTGTTCGACATCATGCACAAGGAAATCAATGGTATGACCAAGAAAGTTGATGCCGACAAATTGCAGAAGGTGAAGGAATATATGCACAAGAGCATATCTGACCAGAGAAAGACCAACAACTACTGGTTGCAGATTCTTAACCTCTACACCAACTACGGTATTGACATGGATACTAACTACGATGCCGTTGTGGATGCACAGACTCCTGAGACCATCTCCGCTATAGTAGGTGAAATCCTCAAGTCGGGCAACAGGGCAGAGATCCTCATGCTGCCGCAGGAGTAAGAATATGACTAAGGTATATTTCTATCATACCGAAAACATCCAATTTATGTTCAGGGAATGGCGCAAAGGTTCATTCCCTGGACATTTGTTGTATGGGGCAACCCATCTTGAGCGTCATGGCATTGAAATCATCCAGCACAAGTTTAGGGAGTTTGGGGTGAAACGTCTGCCGCTCATGCTTTATACCGCATACAGGATTCTGACGTGTAGTGAGAAGTATGATGCCATATATGCCACCCACTACCGTGGTTTGGAAATCATCATTTTCCTGCGTGCCTTAGGATTGTATCGCCATCCAATAATCCTGTGGCACCACCAACCTATGGTGCGATCGTCGAAGAGATGGCGCGAGATGCTCGGCCGACTCTTCTACAAGGGAATGGACGATATGTTCTTCTTTTCGCAAGACCTGATAGACGAATCGCTCAAGACATCAAAAGCAGTGCCGGAGAGGATGCACCTCGGACATTGGGGACCTGACATCGAGTATTACGACAAGGTGATTGCTTCTGAGAAAGACAATGTGACACATGAGGGATTTATCTCCACGGGACGCGAGATGAGGGACATGAAGACCCTTGTGGAAGCGTTTAACGCAACAGGTGCTCCCATAGAAATCTATCTCAACAAGCGCAACTGCGGCATCGACTATGAGGCGATGTTTGCCGCAATGGATATACGGGATAATGTGAAGGTGCATTTCACGTCTGGCTATAAGCACAGCGAGTTCTGTCTTTTAGTGTATCGTGCACAGTGTGTCTGCATCTGTTGTCTCGAAACGAAATACACTGTTGGTCTTACCACTGTGGTTGAGGCATTGGGACTTGGTGTGCCGATGATATGCAGTCGTAATCCCCATCTGCCGATGGACATCGAGAAGGAGGGATGCGGAATACTTGTGGATTACGGAGATACCGAGGGATGGATATCTGCCATAAGATACATCATGGGTAATCCGGATAAAGCCGTAGAGATGGGACGCAATGCAAGAAATCTGGCGCAGAGGAAATTTAATGTTGAGATATGTGCCTGCGAAGTGGCAGATATAATTAAGAAAAGAACTCTTAATTCTTAATTCAAATGAGGGTCTTTCATTTCATATCCCATTTTGATATGGGAGGAGCCGAGAAGGTGGCTGCCAGTATAGCGAAATCAGGCAGTGAGGATGTGGATTATCATCTCGTGGAGACAATGCGAGGACGTTCTGCATATACGCAACGTTTTATAGCGGAGATGACCGCTGCGGGAGTGATATGCCATAGGGCTTGGATGCCGGATATCAGATGGCACTTTGTCTTTGAACGTATCAATGCCATTCTGTTTCCCCTTAGATTCCTGTATATATGGTTGCGTTGGCATCCCGATGTGGTGCATACTCATACCGAAGGACCTGATATGTGTATCGTTGCGGCAATGAAGGCCTTTCCCTTCATTGCACGCCGTTGCAAGGTGATAAGGACGATACACAACAATGTCTTATGGACAGGACAAAAGAGGATAGGCAATATTTGTGAACACTTCTTCATTTCGCACAAGAGCAACATCGCCATATCACAGTCGGTGAGACAATCGTATATGAAGCGTTTTGGCGAAGATGCTCCTATTATTTATAATGGGGTGGGGAAGCCAGAAAGCAAACCATATCCTCATCTTGTGGATGGTAAGATTAACGTCATCTTTGCCGGACGATTTGAGATGCAGAAGGGAATATCCACTCTTGTCGAGGTATTGCGGGAAATGAGGGATGACTACAGATATCATTTCCACATCTTCGGCGATGGTTCTTTGTCAGAACTCATCCACAGTCGATTATCCGAACAGAAGAACGTGAGCATCAATCCACCGCTGTTCTCACTGTCATCCTATCTCTCCTCATTCGACTATATGTTCATGCCTTCTGAGTTTGAGGGACTTAGTATAGTGGCGATAGAGGCGTCGATGTCAGCACTTCCCAACATCATCAATGATTGTCCGGGATTGGGTGAAACCCTGCCTGAAGGCTGGCCTCTAAAGGTGGAGAACAACAATGTTGATGCCTATCTTAATATCTTCAACGTGATATTGCCGTCGATGTCGAGAGAAGTTCTCGGAGCAAAGGCAATGGCGTATGCAGAAGACAATTTCTCATTAGTCAGTATGCAGCGCAATTACGAGAAGGTATATAAGTCAGGCAACTGAATTACTTGCAGGTTATTGTCAACGATGTACTTTTACTGCCATTTTCTTTGGGCATGGAGGCTGATATGACAGCCTTTCCTGCTTTTCTTCCACTGCGCACAACGATAATGGCTTTCCCTTTGTATGTAGTCACCTTAGGAGAGGTTTTAGGTTCGAGGTCTTTCAGATTGGCACTTGCAGCAGCAAGCAATGTAGCCCGTCCTTTTACACTGACAGTGACAGGAATGTCAGCATCAGCTACAATATTCCCATCCTTATCTACAACATCAACCATGATAAAGGCAAGGTCCTGACCGTCGGCATTGATAAGTTTGCGGTCGGGAGTCAATCGTATGGTGGCAGGTTCGCTGCTTGTGCGAAGTGTGCTTTCAGCCATCTCCTTTCCATTGGCATCCACTGACACGGCTTTTAGGGTGCCTGGCTGATAAGGCAGTTTTATCACAGCCTTGTATTGAGTGTCAATGTTTACATCCCTCTCAGCAATAAGCTTGTCATTAAGATAGAGTCTTACTTTGGGAGCCTTGGTGTAGATTTCTGCCTCGATGTCTTTTCCTTCCCATCCGCGCCAGTTCCACGACTCCCATGTAGGCCATACCGACCACATTGTTTCCGTCACATGTCCGTTGAAATAGTAATCTGGTTCACGAATAGCTAAATAGACATCCGCAGCACCTTCTTCCACGTTCCACAACATGTCGCGATAATGAGAAATCGGTTTGCGCCATCCCGTCAGATCTACATCACCACAATATGCACCATGATAAGGGAAATGCTCCGCTTGCCAATGTTCCACTCTGGGTTCATTCTCGTAATGCCAAAGTCCTATGGCTGACTCTCCCAAATAGTCAAGTCCTGTCCATACCATATCGCCTATGATATATGGACGCTCAACGGTGTGCTTCCAGTTGGCAAAAGCATCGCGAGGATAGCTTTCTGTCTGCCACATCACACGCTCGGGGCAACGCTCATGGTCGCTTTCTGCCTTGTGCATCATATAGTTGTAGCCCACGATGTCGAGTACGGCAGCATGAGGGTCGTAGATTTCCCAGTCGCTGTCCCATGCACATAAGGCTTCGGTCACCGGACGTGTGTTGTCGAGTGATGTTATGACATTCTTGAATTTGCTGGCTGTATGAATCACACGAATATCCTTGCGCTCAATCACCTCATTTCCTATGCTGTATGATATGATGCAAGGATGGTTGCGGTCGCGAAGCACCATGGCAGTGATGTCTTCGGTATAGCATGAGTCGATAGCTATATGATAATCATAAGGATTCTTCTCCGAATACCATCCGTCGAATGATTCATCCACCACCATCATACCCAAACTGTCACAGGCATCGAGCATGGCCCGAGTCTGGGGATTATGAGATGTGCGTATGAGATTGAATCCTGCCTCCTTCATCAGTCTCACCTTGCGTATCTCGGCAGCATCAAATGCCATAGCTCCCAACACCCCATTGTCGTGATGCACGCATGCACCATTGATAAGTGTCGGCTGGCCGTTGAGCAAAAAGCCGTTCTTTGCGTCATAGCTGAAGGTGCGCACACCGTGCTTCACCTTCAATTCGCCAACCTTGATGTCATATAGCTTGGGAGTGTCGGGCGACCATAGTTCTACATTGTGGAGCATACGTGTTTCGTCCAATTGGTTGCCATAAGTCACTCGCACTGCTGCTGAGTCGGCATGTGTTCCGTCGGCTGAAATACCAAAAATCCTCTCCGTACGTACAAAGAGCTTCTGTGGATCGTCCATCTTGTTCTTATTGTATGTCTCAAGCCATACGTGGCGATATATTCCCGAACCGCTATACCACCTGCAGTTTGGTTGCCGTGAATTATCCACCATTACTGCAATGGTATTCATACCCTTGCAGATATACGGAGTGATATTTACCTTGAATGGGGTATATCCATAGAAGTGCTTGCCCGCCTGTTTGCCGTTGACATACACCTTGCAATCCTGATATACACCCTCAAAGTGAAGCCACATACTTTCGCCTTCACTCACATTTAATTCCGAATCCTTCACATGCTTGCGATACCATCCTTTTCCTGCGGGGAAATATCCTCCTCCTTTGCCAGTGGATGCATTGGCAGATGGAGTGTGACTGATATCCCAATCATGTGGCAGGTCAATACTCTTCCACTTGGAGTCGTCAAGCGAAACAGATTGTCCGTCAGTTATTTCCTGATTTGTGAATTTCCAACCGAAATCAAAACACTTCACTTTACTTTGGGCATGTGAGTTGACAGCAGTCAACCCTAACATACATAGAGCAAATATCGTTTTCTTCATATTTTCTTTATTATTACTAATTATGATAGGTAATATTTTAGTTTCAAGTTGCAAATATACTAATTTTCTATATCAATCCAAAATAAGACATTTATTTTTAGGATATTTTATCTTTTCCTCTGCTTGGAATATAGTAATAAAAGAATAGCTGTTGTAACCATATAAGAATAGCTATTTTGACTATGAAAGAATAATTGTTGTGACATTGAGTGAACAGGTAGTAGTGACAATGAGAGAATAGGCTAATCAGTAACTATCTGAACAGACAGTTGAGATACTATCTGAATCGATCATCGTATAATGTTTACAACAGTATATCGTTGTATCCACACAAAGCTTTGGATGTCCATCCGAAAGCTTCGAACGGAGATCCGAAAGCTTTGAATATCCGTTCGAAGGCTTCGAACGAAAAGATTATATACTCCGATTAAGTGAATGAAAAAAGTTATCTCTTGCGCCTGATATAGTTGATACATTCATCCATGATCTTAACTCTTGCCACCTTCATAACACCGTAATATAATACAGATGCAATAACGACTCTCAAAGGAAGAAGAACAAAGGGAGAGGCAAGATATGGAGAGATGCCACAGAGCA
>SAMEA3663103__coassemble_277_pt1 | contig 28908 bp, 26 predicted proteins | sample SAMEA3663103__metabat2_low_PE_014 | metagenome-assembled genome bin SAMEA3663103 (sample SAMEA3663103) | pig gut metagenome | biome: pig gut; feature: pig-associated habitat; material: faeces | place: France | collected 2012 | reverse complement strand
ACCAAACCGAAACCGCTAAGGAAAAGAAAGACGGGTACGCCGTAATGACCGAAGAACGACAGCATATTGGCAAGAAACATATCATCGGGGGAAAACAGAGCTTGCCACATTCCTGCTGCCCTGTCGGCATAAAACTTATACTCATTCTCCCTGACTGTACCCCTGAGCCAGTGGCAGTAGTTATGGAGCATGATAGCCATGATTGCGATGCCACGCATCGCGGAACATTCATTTTTTGTCAGTATGCTTGTCTTCATTTTTTTCTTTTTTGTTCTTTATCTCCTCTTCATGCTTTACTCTCAGAGCGTCGTAATCAACAGTACCCTTGATGATTCGCTTGCGCTCAGCATTATAATCATCACTGAGCAGATTGTTTTCTTCAATATAGAATGGTGTTTGTATTCCGGCAAGATATACTAGCACCTGCGAAACATTGTCGGTCATAAACGGACGATGCACAGCGTTTTTTATCTGTCTCACTATGTCGGGATGCTTCCTTGCATATTCCTTAGAATACCATATCCAGAATGGGATCTCATATTCCTCGTGTGCAAGGCGGAAGTCAATTACTGCCGAGTGATTTCGACCGAAGATTTCCATTCCATCGCCAAATGCTTCCTCACCGTGGTCGGACATATAGATGACAATAGCGTCTTCTTTCTCAAAACGCTTTATCACCTCAGCCATGATGGAGTCGTTGTAGAGGGTGGCATTGTCGTAGTCGGCAAGCAGCATGCGACACCGCTTGCTCATATCTGGCCAATCCTTTTTGTAGTCGCTTTCGTGGAAGTGCTTGCGATTTGGAGGGAAGCGATCATGATAGTTGGTGTGCTGTCCCTTGAGATGGAGGATGGTGAGACGGGGCTCGTCGGGATATGCCTCGCGATCTTTCATAACTATCTGGTCGTAATCTCTCAATACTCCTGCGTCGTATTTATACAACTGGGTGTTGCGAACATCAAACTGGGCCTTGCTCAGGATGGGATTGTTGAGGAAGAATCCTCCACTGAAGTCATACACTGCTTCCTTGGCTTGGGGAAGAAACTGGTTGGTGATGAAGGACACACGATAACCTGCCCTTCGGAACAGTTCGGGGAAGAGCGGGTCGTCACACCAGTCGCCCTTGTCGCCCACGGCGTGCAGGGAGAAGATATTCTTGAATACGAAGCTCGTGAGATTATATGGCGCTATGACGTCGGTAAAAGGTATGAGATTGCCCTTCCTACGCAGTTCCATCTGCCGCGGTGTCGTTTCGTGGGAATACCCATAGAGTTGGGAGTGGTGCTTGTTGTAGCTCTCACCGATTACGAAAACGATGTGCTGGCTGCGGAAAGTACAGCTATCCACCTTTACATCCTTTATGCCTGCCACGAGTTTGTCAACTTGCTTGGAGGCCAATTTATTGGCATATATACTGAATGCAAGTCGATAGATGGGCAGATAGAGGTTGGCACGACCTTTTTGTGTTAGCTCATGCTCCACATCTCCGATATTCTTATATGACATCAGTCTTACGGTGGCGAGTTTGTTGTTGATGGTTTCGGTATATCCATTGTAAAGCAGTATCAACGAAAGCACACCGAGAAGTCCGCCTGCTGCTGCTCCGATACTCACCTTTGCCTTTTCCGACGGAGAGAGCTTTTTGTATATCCTTCCAATGTTGCCAGTTAGTTTGTGTCTGACAGCAAGATGCACCTTGCGCCTTGAGGCAATGATATTGCATATAATATGGGCAAGCATAAGAAGCAAGATAAGTCCTATGGGAGTCAGGAGAAGATTCCAGTCGAAATAGGTGGTGAAAAATTCTGATGCCTCACTGCTGTTGGTTTCGCCCACGAGCAAAAGCATTGTGGGGGTGAGCGTAGAACCAAAGCGCACAAAGCAATACATGTCGATGATGGATACAGTATAAAGAATGACGTACATGGTGGCACGTATCCATCGTCTTATCTTGATGGGTATAAAACTAAGGATGAGACACACGACATAGAGGTCGAGGAACAGTTCTATTGGGGCAAGTGAATAGGGATAATACCCCTTCTTGTCAGGCACTTCGAGTTGCGTACAAGCATACCCCAGAAGAAACATGAACACGAAGAAAGCAAAGTTCACCCTTATCGGAGTGAACGCTCTTGCAAGTAGGATTCCAATCTTCTTCATACCTATTATAACTTCGCTACTTTATTAACTTAGCTATCGCTTCGGGCACAAGATGCGTTATGTCTTCGCCCTTGCTTATCTTATCTCTTATTTCTGTACTACTTATATTATATAGTTCCGTTTCCACCAGCCTCACATTGGCAGGGAGAGTGGAGATATCTATGTATGAACCCTGGCGAGGGTATATTATTATCCTGAAGTTGTGGAGGATGTCTTCCCATCTGTACCAACGGTTGAACATCGTCCAGTTGTCGCCCCCTATCAGGAGCACAAAATCACGGTCGGGGTAATCCCTACGCATGGCCATTAATGTGTCGTACATATACGACGGTCGGGGCATGTGGAACTCATAGTCGCTTGCCACCAACGAGGGTTCGCCCTCAAGGGCTTTTCTCACGAGCGACAGACGGTAGTCGTCGTCGGCAAGGGTGTCGGCCGACTTCAACGGATTCTGCGGCGACACCACAAACCAAATCTCATCAAGTCCACCTGCCTTTAATATCTGCCTGGCCAGGGAGATATGCCCGTTGTGTATCGGATTGAATGAGCCACCGAATATGCCTGTGGGGATCATTTAATTAGGAATTAGGAATGAGGAATGAGGAATTAGGGATTAGGAATGAGGAATTCTTTTATTATTCCCAGAACCTCTTTCTTCGCCTTTTCCAAATCGTCGTTCACCACCACCTTGTCAAACTTGTCGGCAAAGCTTATCTCAAACTCTGCTCGGGCGATACGCTGGTCGATTACCTCGGGGGCATCTGTTGCCCGCGATTCAAGTCGGCGACGCAGTTCGGCTACTGACGGTGGCATGATGAAAATGCTCAACGCCCTGTCGCCGTAATGCTGCTTGATATTGCAACCACCCTTGACATCTACGTCGAATACCACGTTCTGACCTTCGTCACACTGATGCTCCACCTGGGATTTCAATGTGCCATAGAAGCGGTCGGTATATACCTCCTCATATTCGAGAAACTCGCCCGCTTCGATACGGCTACGAAACTCGTCGGGAGTGAGGAAGAAATATTCCACTCCATTGCGCTCCGCACCTCGTGGCGCACGGCTTGTGCAGGATATACTGAATGCCATATTCAGTGTCGGGTGCTCCTGCATCAGCCAGTTGATTATCGTGCTCTTTCCCGTCCCCGACGGGGCAGAGAATATTATCAGTTTACCTTTCATCACTTTGTATATAGAGGCTTCATTTTATTACAGCGCGTTCAGAACTTGCTCTTTGATTTGCTCAAGCTCATCCTTCATCTTCACCACGATATTCTGCATTTCCGCCTGATTGCTCTTAGAACCCGTAGTGTTGATCTCGCGTCCCATCTCCTGGGCGATGAATCCCAGTTTCTTCCCTACTCCATGACCTTCCTCTTCCATTGTCTCACGGAAATAGTTGAGGTGATTGGCAAGTCGCTGTTTCTCCTCACTGATGTCGAGTTTTTCGATATAATATATCAGCTCTTGCTCAAGACGGTTTTTGTCATACTCCACCTCGGGGATAGTATTTAATCCGTCAATGATACGCTGGCGAATCTTTTCCACACGGGCTTTCTCGTATGGCTCGATCTCTGTCATAAGTCTCTGGATGTTGTCAATCTTCTCGCTGAACTTGCGATGAAGGGCGGCACCCTCCTGGTGACGGAATTCAACGAGTTGCTGAAGAGCATCCTCTATGGCATTATGAGCCACCGACCACTCTCCGTCGGTGAGCACCTCCTGATCAGTCTTGGTCATCACATCTGGCATTCTCAAAAGGGTGGCAAAGACATCCTGAGGTTGGGGAATGTCGGCTGTGGCAACGATATCGCATATCTGGGCGTAATACACCTTCATCAGCTCCTTGTTGATAGGTGTGGCCTCTGAACCGGCGTCCTTCTCTATCCAGATACTGAAATCTATCTTACCTCTTTCGAGTGTCTTCGCTATTGTCTGTCTTATCTCCATCTCTTTCTCACGATAGAGTGGACAGATGCGGGTGGAAAGGTCAAGCGACTTGCTATTGAGCGACTTGACCTCCACGTTGATCTTTTTTTCACCGAAGGCTACAACGGCTTTTCCGTAGCCAGTCATTGATTGTATCATAGTAAATGTTGTTTTTATATAATCATCCAACTTGACTACCTGGTTTAACTCCGCGTAGCAATGACGTGACGGCAAGAGAACCATCGAAATCCACTGCCGAAAGAATCATTCCCTGACTCTCGAAGCCCATCATCTTGCGTGGGGCGAAATTAGCTACGAAAAGTACGTCCTTTCCTACGAGCTCTTCCGGATTCCAATACTCGGCGATACCACTGAGAATAGTGCGGTCCTCGCCTGTTCCGTCGTCGAGGGTAAACTTAAGGAGTTTCTTCGACTTCTTCACTTTCTCGCATGCCTTGACATGTCCTACTCGTATGTCGAGCTTCTCGAAGGTCTCGAAGTCGATAGTGTCCTTAATGGGTTGCGCCTTGTAGGATGCTGCCTCGTTGGCTTTCTTCGTTGCCTCGAGTTTATCAAGCTGTTTCTGTATCGTCTCGTCCTCAATCTTCTCAAATAGAAGTTCGGGCTCTGCCAACTGATGACCGGCTTTGAGAAGCTCGGTACTTCCGAGTTCGTTCCAGTCAAATGTCTCGAGATTAATGAGTTTGCGCAACTTGGCACTGCTGAATGGCAAGAACGGTTCGAAGGCTATAGCGAGATTGGCTACGAGCTGCAACGATATGTTGAGCACTGTCTCCACGCGCTTCGGGTCGGTCTTCCACACCTTCCATGGCTCACATTCGGTGATATAGCGGTTACCTATGCGGGCAAGGTTCATAGCCTCTTTTTGTGCCTCGCGGAACTTGAATGCGTCGAGCATCTGCTCCACATTCTTCTTCACATCCTTGAACTCATCGAGTGCCTGACGGTCAACATCCAGAAGTTCGCCACAGGCGGGTACCACTCCGTTCCAATATTTCTTGGTGAGCTGGAGGGCACGGTTTACGAAGTTACCATAGATAGCCACGAGTTCACTGTTGTTGCGCTCCTGGAAGTCCTTCCAAGTGAAGTTATTGTCCTTTGTCTCCGGGGCATTGGCGGTGAGCACATATCTAAGCACATCCTGCTTGCCTGGCATGTCCTCAAGATATTCATGAAGCCACACTGCCCAATTGCGTGATGTGGAAATCTTGTCGTTCTCGAGATTCAGGAACTCATTGGCAGGCACGTTGTCGGGCAGGATATAGCTGCCATGGGCCTTAAGCATTACTGGGAAGACAATGCAATGGAAAACGATATTGTCCTTGCCTATGAAGTGAACAAGGCGTGTGTCCTCATCCTTCCACCATTTCTCCCATGTTCCCCACTGCTCTGGCTTTGCATCACAAAGTTCCTTGGTGTTGGAGATATATCCGATAGGGGCGTCAAACCATACGTAGAGCACCTTTCCCTCAGCACCCTCAATAGGCACGGGGATTCCCCATTCGAGGTCGCGGGTCATAGCTCGTGGCTGGAGGTCCATGTCCAACCAACTCTTGCACTGGCCATATACGTTGGGGCGCCATTCCTTGTGTCCATCGAGAATCCACTGCTTGAGCCAATCCTGATATTTACCAAGTGGCAGATACCAGTTCTTGGTAGGCTTCTTGATAAGTCCATGACCGGGATTATTCTTGTTGGTGGGATTGATCAACTCGTCGGGCGAGAGGGTGGCGCCACATTTCTCACACTGGTCGCCATAAGCGCCCTCGGCTCCACATCTGGGGCATGTGCCCACGATATTGCGGTCGGTGAGGAATTCACCTGTCACCTCGTCGCAATACTGCTCTTCCACATGCTCCTCAAGTTCTCCCTTATCGTAGAGAGTGCGGAAGAAGTCGGAAGCAAACTTATGGTGGATATTTGATGTCGTGCGGCTATATATGTCGAATGATATGCCGAAATCCTCAAAGGATTTTTTGATTAGGTTGTGATATCGGTCAACCACCTCCTGGGTGGTGATGCCCTCTTGGCGCGCGCGTATAGTGACGGGCACACCATGCTCGTCGCTTCCGCCAATAAAGATCACCTCCTGCTTCTTCAGGCGGAGGTATCTCACGTAGATGTCTGACGGCACATATACACCTGCAAGGTGACCAATATGTACGCCTCCATTGGCATAGGGAAGCGCTGCCGTGACGGTTGTTCTCTTGTATTTCTTTTCTTCCATTGTATAGTGTGTTTATTATTTTTCTTTCTTGTTGCGATACACAAAGTGCAATATGGTGAAGTTTGTCGGCACTGCTATCAATAGCACGAGTATTGGTGCTATGAGTCGGTCGATGTTAAGTGAGATGAACAGATTAAAGAGCACCATGTGCAACGTGTAATTGACAATGTGGCTAAAACTGAAACCTGCCGCTCTTTTCACTGATACTTTTGAGCGAAACGTAAAGTAGGTGGTAAGAAAGAAATTGCAGATGAGGCTTACTATATAGCCTATGGTATAGGCAATGCTCAGCCACACTCCTCCACCACTTATCAATTGCAGCAGATAGTAAACCAGATAATGAATACCGGAAGCTATCACGCCTACGATACTGAATCTGATGAACTCCTGCAATTTGCCGTTCTTTTTACTCACTACGTCCCATCTCATCATATAATATCACTCATCACATAACGTTATTTCAACTGCTTGTCAATCAACTCCTTCAGTTTGTCCTTAGGCAGGTTGACTGCAATGATTTTTCCATTAGAGTCGGCCACTATGTTGCCGGGCACTGTGGTGATGGCCAGTTGCCTCACGGTGGGCGATTCCCATAATTTCTGGTCGCAGATTGTCTGCCATTGCAGTGAATCTATTCTCACTGTACGCTTGCAGTGGGTAGTGTCGGCATCCAGGCATATTCCCACTACCTGCAGTTTGTCGCCGTATGTCTTTTTCTGCTTTCGCAGTTCTCGCTGAATACTCACGCTTTCGTAGTTCCATCCTGCCCACGAGATAATGACGTTGAGCTTACCTTTGAGTTTGGCTCCCGACACGGCTTTGCCTTCAATGTCGGTAGCACTGAATGATGGCAACCGTCCGCCCTTCTTCACATGCCTAAGCTCTTTCAGTTGGCTAAGCAACATCGAAGCCCCTGCATTGTTCTTGTCGGCATCTACCATTTCCTTTGTCAGAGTATATGCCTTCTCGTAGTCGGGTTCGAGCGTGTTTATAATATATTTCCTTATGAGATAAAGACTTACGATACTCTTTGGATTCTTGGAAATATATTCCTCTGCTGCCTTTTTTGCCTGCGGGGGAGTCATGTTCGCTACAGACAGACGGAAGGCGGTCATATCCTCGTTATTCTTTTCTCCATGAATTTCCACCTCCTTTAGATGGGAGGCATCACCGCTAATCTCAGCGGTTGTTCCCGATTTGCCGAATACTGGCAGTTCGGAATAGTTGGGGAAGACTATTATGAAGGTAGCCTCATCGCCAAGCGTTGTCTCGTAGGAGAAACGCCCGTCAGCCACCTTGATAGTATCCATACCCACGAGTCCTCCATCAGGACTATAAACATAGAACTCACCCTGGTTGAAGCTCCTCAAGCGACCCTTGATGCGGAAATGTCCGCTTCCGGTGCCACATGAAACCACAACCAGGGTGAGTAGGATATATCCTAAGATTTTCTTCATTCTTTACTTGCTGACATTGAGCAGTTCAAGGTCTTGGGCAGCATACTTAGCCCAGAAAGAATCCTTGCTGATTGCATTGCGCAATGCAGAGGCAGCATCTGCTGTGTTGCCCTGACGAGCGCTCAGGATAGCCTTGAGATAGTCAGTTGTAGCGTCGGGGTTCTTGATGTTGCTCAGAGTGCTTGCTGCAGCACTGTAATTCTTGTTGAGGATCTGAGCCAAGGCAGCTGTATTGCTGTTAGTGTTTGCAAGCTCCTGCTCTGCCTGTGCATACTTGCCCTGTGCGATGTGCAAGTTACCGAGAGCCTCCTGGATGTTGCTTGCACCAGAAGCCTGGGAAATCAGGTTCTCTGCCTTAGCTACATCACCCTCTGTGAGAGCAATAAGACCGAGGTTGGCCTTTGCATCGGCATTCTTAGAATCGATGGCAAGAGCCTTATCTGCGTATGACTTAGCTGCACTGTAGTCACCACGCTGGTAAGCCAATGTGGCGAGGTTGTTGAATGCGCGTGCATCGTTGGGGAAGAGCTTGGTTGTGGTCTTGAAGATGTCTTCCTTCTCAGCTGCATTGTTTGTAAGAGCTGCGTTGTAAAGAAGCTCCTCAAGGCTCAGCTGACTTGCATCGCTCTTGTACTGGTCCTTAATCTGCTCGTCGCTACGACCGATAACCTCATAGTTGATGGTCATGCGTGAACGACGAAGCTGGGGAAGAATACCGTCGGCAAGCTCACGGAATACAGAACTCATGTTCTTGATCTGCTGCTCGCGCTCCTCGGGATCCTTATACATAGAGAGCACGCGAAGGATCACGTCCTTGTCCTGTATATTAGATACCTTAACCAACTCCTGGAAACCTTCCCAGTCCTGAGCGGTATATTTTGCATCTACAGAAGCGTTTGTATTTTTTGTCTTCTTCAACTGCTGCTTTACGTATGTCTCAGTATTTGTCTGACGCTTGTTGGCCAACTTGTCGTTGAGATCAAAACCACCATCAGGAGATGCGTATGCAGAAACCTCCACATTCTTCAGGGCAAGTGTCTCCTTCTCATGCTGAATCTTTTTGAGAAGGTCAACAAACTCCTTTACAGAGTTGTTCTTCAGCTCGCTTGAACGCAGATTTGCCTGCTGGATAAGGAACTTGATGTTTGCATCCTGCTTCTTCTCGATGATACGCTGATAAGCATCGCTTGACACACTTGGAGTAGCCTGCTTTACTGTAACATATCCAAGTTCACCGGTAGCTACAACACCGTCGGCAACCTTGATGGCAGGCACTTCCTGCTGCTTGTTGCCAACCTTAGCGTCGAAAGTGAGATAGAGCTCACTCTTCTGCATCTCAGGCACATACTTGAAGTTGGTCTTCATGGTATAGTTACCACCAACCTTGTAGGCAATTGTCTGGTCGTTGCCTTCCACTTTCTCACCCTGGAATGTTGCAGCTTCGCCGCGTGCAACCTGACCATTGCCATAACGAAGTTCGGGGATGACTGTGACAACAGCCTTCTTCTTCATGTATCCCTCAGGGAACATACCATTGATGGTAGCTGACACATTGCCGCCGGTTGACTCAAGCGGATTGGGTACTACACTAAAATTGTCCGCTGATAGTGCTCCTAACTTTCCAGAGCACGATGTCAGAAGCATAATTGATGCTGCCGACAACATGAAAAGATGTTTCTTCTGCATTGTTATAAAAATAATTAGTATATATACGTTTCTTCAATGATACCTCATTATGCTTTTCTCAATGTGCCGCGAGCGGGACTCGAACCCGCACAGCCATCACTGGCCAAGGGATTTTAAGTCCCTCGTGTCTACCAATTCCACCATTGCGGCATCATATTTGGCATAAAATGTCCGATTTCGACTGCAAAGGTATTACATTATTTTGATTTTTCCAAACATTAACGTATTTTTTTTATGTTTTTAACCAACTTTGTGTGCTATTATGCCTTATTATTTGAAATAAATCTGTTTTTATTTTGTTTTTCCACCGATTTGTTGTACCTTTGCACCCCGATTATAGTAAAAGGTATAGATATCTGAAGTATTATGAAAATAGAAAGTATTATCAGTTGTTCGGTTATAGAGGCTGTCAAGTCGCTATATGGTCAGGAAGTGACCCCAAAGATGGTGCAAATCCAAAAGACAAAGCAGGAGTTTGAGGGTAATCTCACACTTGTCGTTTTCCCGTTTGTCAAAATATCCAGGAAAAAACCCGAAGATACTGCTCAGGAAATTGGACAGTATCTGCAGGATAAATGCAGTGCCGTGGCATCATTCAACGTGGTTAAGGGATTCCTCAACCTCGTGATTGCACAATCGGCATGGCTTCAACTGCTGGCGGACATCGATGCCAACCCGAAATACGGTGAGAAGAAGGCTGACGACAACTCGCCCCTGGTGATGATTGAGTATTCGTCGCCCAACACCAACAAACCGCTTCACCTCGGACATGTGCGCAACAACTTGCTCGGATGGTCGCTTGCCAAAATCATGGAGGCCAACGGCAATAAGGTTGTGAAAACCAATATCGTGAACGACCGTGGTATTCATATCTGTAAGTCGATGCTGGCATGGCTGAAATATGGCAACGGTGAGACTCCGGAGACAAGCGGAAAGAAGGGCGACCATCTTATCGGCGACTATTATGTGGCCTTCGACAAGCATTATCGTGAGCAAGTGAAACAGCTCACCGCACAATACTCCAGCGAAGGCATGGGTGAGGAAGAGGCTGAGAAAAAAGCCAAGGAGGAAGCTCCGCTCATCAAGGAAGCTCATGAGATGCTGGTGAAATGGGAGCAGAACGACCCCGAGGTGCGCGCCCTTTGGGAAAAGATGAACAATTGGGTGTATGCTGGTTTCGACGAGACCTACAAGGCGCTTGGCGTTGGTTTCGACAAGATATACTATGAGTCTCAAACCTATCTCAAGGGTAAGGCCAAGGTGGAGGAAGGTCTCGCCAAAGGTCTCTTTGAGCGCCATGACGACAACAGTGTGTGGGCAGATCTCACAAATGAAGGTCTCGACCAGAAACTGCTTCTGCGCTCCGACGGCACCTCCGTGTATATGACACAGGATATCGGTACTGCCGAGATGAGATTTAAGGATTATCCTATCGACAAGATGATATATGTCGTAGGCAATGAGCAGAACTACCACTTCCAGGTGCTCTCTATCCTACTCGACCGACTTGGATTCAAGTGGGGCAAGGAACTCGTGCATTTCTCCTATGGTATGGTAGAATTGCCTAATGGTAAGATGAAGAGCCGCGAGGGTACTGTTGTTGATGCCGACGACCTCATTGCCACTATGATTGCCGACGCAAAGCAGACAAGCGAGGAACTCGGCAAGTTTAACGATATGACCGACGAGGAGCGCAGCGAGATTGCACGCATCGTGGGATTGGGTGCCCTTAAGTATTTCATCCTCAAGGTTGATGCACGCAAGAATATGTTGTTCAACCCCGAGGAGTCAATCGACTTCAACGGCAATACCGGTCCGTTTATCCAATATACCTACGCCCGCATCCGCTCTATAATGAGAAAGGCTGCAGAACTTAATGTCGAGGGCGGAGATGTGTCGGCAGAACTTAGTCAGAAGGAAATCGACCTCATACAGAAGATGAGCGACTATGCAGGAGCTGTTGAGCAAGCTGGCAAGGACTATAGTCCTAGTGGTATTGCCAACTACTGCTACGAACTGACCAAGGAGTTCAACCAGTTCTATCACGACTATAGCATCCTCAAGGAAGAAGATGCACAGAAGCGTGCCGTTCGACTGAGAATAGCTGCCAATGTGGCTAAGATAATCAGCAATGGTATGGCTCTGCTTGGCATTGAAGTACCTGAAAGAATGTAATGACTCAACTTTCGCTAGTAAGGATAATAGTTGGTAGTTAAGGAGTTAAGGAGTTAAGGAGTTAAGCCAAATGTTGTTGCGCTTATATCCAATGCTCAATACTAATGGCTTAACTCCCAGCGACCAACGGGAGCGATAACTCCTTAACTCCTTAACTTCCAAAAAGTTGAGCATATGCGAAACTTAAGTAATGAAGATTGAATTATATGCAGAACCCGCCTGATTACCGCCACGATACCGTGTTGCCTCTGCCTATGGAGGTAACGGCAGACGCATGGGCTGTGGATGCTGCGTGTTCATGCAATCCCGGACCTATGGAATACCAGTGCATCGACCTTGCTACGGGTGCACAGGTATTCCATTTCGGCCCTGTTCATGGCACTAATAACATTGGGGAGTTTCTTGCTATCGTACATGCACTCGCCCTACTCGACAAACAGGGCAACTCTACAAAGACCATTTATTCCGACAGCTACAATGCCATTTTATGGGTAAACAAGAAGAAATGCAAAACCACCCTGGAGCGCACTCCCGATACGGAATATCTCTATCAGGTGGTAGAGCGCGCCGAGAAATGGCTTAAGACTCATTCTTTCAAGAACCCTCTTTTAAAATGGGAGACAAAAAAATGGGGCGAGGTACCTGCTGATTTCGGAAGGAAGAAATAAGCATTTTTTAATTAACGGGAAGGGTGAGGAAAAAGCGCGAACCTTTGTCATACTCCGGGTCAATTCCCACTTTTCCGCCTAATCGCTGGGATATCACATGACAGATATTCAGGCCAAGACCGGTACCTTGGTGGAATGAGTCGAGTTTGGCAAATCGCTCGAATATCTCCTGCTGCTTCTCCTTAGGTATTCCGCAACCCGTGTCAGCCACAGACACTGTCAGCATTTTCGCCTCCGGGTCCAACGAGCAATCCACCGTGATATTTCCCTCCTCCGTGTATTTTATGGCATTGGTGAGGAAATTGATGATTACCTGTGCCATCCTCATCCCGTCGGTGGAAAACAAGAATTTGTCGTCAACATTTGTTGTAAACAGAATAGGCACGTCGGGCCTTGTCCTATGTCTTACCGTTTCTATTGACATTCGGCATAATTCATTTGCCGATACTAAGGAGTAGGTCATCTTGTATTGACCGCTATGCAGTTCGTGCAACGACATGACATCGTCTATGAGCTGTTTTAGCATTTCCTCGTTGCTACGTATGATATTCACAAAGTTCTCCTTCTCCTTGCTGTCCAGTTCATTTCCCTCGGAGAGGAGTAATTTTGAGAATCCCACAATAGCATTCAGCGGAGTGCGTATCTCATGACTCATGTTCTGTATGAATGTACTCTTCATCTTCTCCGACTCATGCGCCTTGCGGATGGCAGCATTCAACTCGTCGTTCTTCTCCCTAAGTTGCTTTTTGCTCTTATGGCTATGCCATAGATATGAAGCAAGAAACGCCATCAAGATAATTGCCAATATAATAGACAGGAAAAAAATGCTCCTGTTGAGTTCCGACTGCTCCTGTTGCATCCTCATCACAGCCTCCTTGCGCAGCCCTACGGCATCGGACAGCTTCTGCTCCGACTTCATTCGATTGATCACCAATGCGTTATTGTCCATCATCAGTTTATGTCGTGCCTGCTGATATTTCGTCAGTTCCTCTTGTTGCTTCAACTGCTCAATATTCAGATTGGTGGAAGCCAGTTTCATCTGTATGTTTCTCGTCTCCAGAAGGTTGTTACCGGCAATGTCGCCCATTTCCCTGCGGTCAGCCTCAAACACGCTCTTTATCTTCTGTCGATGGAGCACAATCTCCTTCTGGAATAACTCGCATGCTTCCTTCCACTCCCCATTATGTGCACAATCCAATTCGGCCATACGCAAGTATTCCTCGTCGGTCAGTTCGCGCTCAGCCCTTTGCAGAGCCTCCTTGCGCTTACCGTCGTATAGCATGTTCATGATATCCAGCAAAACCTCATCATGCGACCTACTCATTCCCTTTTCAGCCTTCATCTTCTTGATTTCAGCATAATGACGCACAAAATCCGGTTTGTTGTTTGTCTCAAATGCCAGTCGGGCTTTCTCTATACATATTATATAATGTGTATCATCAGTTTTGGAATATCTCTCGGCCTCATTCAGGTAGTGTGCAGCATCGCCATATTCACCCTGCATCCTGTATAACCTCCCCAGGTTAATGAGCATCGCAGTGGGGTCGGCATCCAACTGGTTCTTTAGGAAAACCACATAGGCGTCAATATACAATTGGATGGCATTCCTGTAGCAGCGCCTTGCCATCTGCACATCACCCATCCTTTTCATTCCTACATACTGTCCATAACGATCCATCCTTTCGTTGGCATCCACAAGCATTTGCCATGCCCGCTGTTGTTCTGTGAGCGACCCGTCTGTCTGGGCAGATGCCACACAAGGCATTAGGGAAGTCACCATCATTAATCCCACCACAATTATCGTCGTCATTTTCTTTCCACTCTCAGCCAGCGAGTTTTTCAGCACATCGTTTAGCGTAGCGGTCAGTCCTTCGGCAGTATCGCTTATTTCCTTTTCAATATTGCTCTTTTCCTCGTTCGACATCGATTCTATTCTTGCAAGGGCATTCTCCACCAATCCCAGCACCTTATTCATGGGCGCTTTCACCTCATAACCCAGATTATCCACAAACACGGTCTTCATCCGTTCAGCCTCCTGAGCCTTGTCGAGAGCCTCTGTGAGCAGTTTTTGTTTCTTCTTCAGATGTCGGATGACAAGTCGGTTGCTCATCCATGCAAATGCGCTGTATCCTATCAGCAACAAGAACAATGCAATACCGAAATACATTGTGATGCGCTGCCTCTTATTCTTAGCGAGAAGCATCTCATATTCAGCCTCCCTTTCTTCGGCTTCCTCCCTGCTCACCAAGCTGTCAGCCCTCATTTTGGCAATCAGCTGCGAGTCGTTGGCAAGTTTAATCTTTGCGTTCTCCAACCTTGAGGCATCCAGCAATTTCTTTTCCTCGCCCATCTTGTTTTTCTGCTGCGCCATATCATATTCCAGTTTCAGGCGCGACAGTTTCAATTGGTCATTAACGATTTCGGCATCCATCTCGGCGATGTGATACGACTTTCCCTGGTCAAAATCCCTTGTCTCCAATAGTCGGGCTCTTTCCTGGAATATTGGATACGCCTTGCGGTAGTCGCCAGTTGCCACATACACCTCCCTAAGCGCAGCACTGCGGTCTTCCCTATTCTTAATACCCGTCGCCGTCTGTTCCGCTTTTTTGGTATTTCCCTCGATGATTTCCTTTATCACCGTGAGGAATTTAGATATATCATCACTTATCTCCTTGCCGAAATACTTTGCCGCCCTATTGTAGTTGGTCAAATAATCGTCATACATTTTCGCCCAATACAACATCTTAGCCAACTGTATGTGCAATATAGCCTTGCTTTTATCCGTCTTCACCTTCCCAAGAGCTTTCTTCAGCATATCCACGCCCTCGCTTCTTCTCGTCAGCCTATCCAAACATCTTGCCAATCCCAGATAATCATCGCCAATATCAAGCTTCGACAACGACTTCTCGGCAACCTCGATAGCACTCCTGTAGTTTCTTTCGGCAATACCGATGTCACCCTGACCGTTATATAGTTTGGCAGTGGTACTAAAAAACAGGTATTTGCCGTATGGATTATTTTCCTTGTAAGCATTATTTCCGATTTCCTTGATAATACGGAAAGCCCTGAAATAATTCTTACTGTTGATATCCGTCTCGGCCATTTTCACTGCAGAATCATAATCATATCCCTTCGCCCCTGCCATAGTGGCAAGACCGAAAAAAAAGAAGGCAGTAAGCAATACTCCCGTCCAAGTCCTAATATGGTTTCCAACCCATCTCATTTAGGTTTTTATCTCTCTTTCTTAATAAAGCAATATAATTATGTTCGATTATGGCTGCAAAAGTAGTAAATAATTCGGAAACAACAAAACATTTTTTATTTTTTTATCTTTTCATATACAAGAATTTAGCCCTGGAAGGAGCGCTGAGTAGTTAGAATGGCGTATATAATTGTTAAATTGTCAGAATATTGAATAATTTTTTGATGATTTTGATGCTTATATGAGAGAAATTGTGTACTTTTGCAGTATGACAGCATTGCCAACCATATACATTACCCTATATGACAGAACATAAGATTTCAATAACAATTTAATAAATAAAATAATTTATGGAAGAAAGAAACAAGAAACACTACGTGGTTCCTTCGATGAAGGTGTATGAGATTGAGCCAACACAGATTTTGGCAGGAAGCTCCGGAAGTAGCGAAGTATCAGTGAACGACTGGGGAAACGGAAACAGTTTGGGCTCATACGATATGGACGAGGATTAGGATTGATTTAATTAGACAAAAACTATGAGAAAGATCTTTAATTTTGCAATGGTGGCTGTTACAGCAATCTTTGCGGGCTGTGCAAACGACGAGGATGCACTGCTGCCAAATGACTCGCTGAAGGACACTCCTATCAATGTCGATGTGCTGGTGTCGGGCATAAATACCCGTGCCGGATATGACAACACATCTCTGCCTACGATGTTCTATCTCTCGATAGACCAAAAGGACACGAAATACGACTACAATGTCGTGATGAAGCACGAAGGTGGCAGTTGGGTGGCATACGATCCTGATGCTGAGAATGCAGCAAAGAAACAACTTCTTTGGGAAGGCTCTAAAGACAATGTCACTGTCACGGCGGCTACGTTCCCTCTGCCTAAGGCTTCAACTTCTTATGCCCTCAGTGTACAGACCGACCAGTCAACTGCCGATAGCATCAAGGCAAGCGACCATCTGTATTATCCCAGCAATGCCGTCACGCCATCAACAGACGGTATAAGTTTAGAGCTCGACCATATCATGTCGAAGATATCGGTCAAGCTAACCCTCGGCACGGAGTATGAGTCATCAGCGACAAACCCCATCACATCTGTTACTGCTTTTGGCGCATCAACCGGCGCAACCTATTCTCCCGGGGTAGAAACGCCTTGGAGCAAACAATCAAACGTTAAAAAAATCACTCTGATTCCTTCCGTGAAATACAACACAAATAATCGTACCGTCACCTACGAGGCCATCCTCGTGCCACAGACGATAGCCGCAAACGCCTTTGGAATAGAGATACGGATTGGCGAGAAGACCTACGAGTGGACATCTGCCGAAGCCTTCACATTGACAGGTGGCACAAACCACACCCTCGAAATGACAGTGGGCAATGCCAGCAGTGCAAACATCAATTAATAGAAATAATAGTACAATGAACAAGATAATATTTTGGACCATGGCAGCTATGGCATTCCTCCTTGCAAGCTGCGCAGGCGAAGAAGAGGTTACGACACCTGCTGATTCGCTGAAAGGCAAGCCCATCAATGTAGATGTATTGGTGTCGGACATTAAGACTCGTGCGGGATATGACAACACCTCTCTGCCTAAGATGTTCTATCTCTCGATAGACCAAAACGACCCAAAATACGACTACACCAATGTCGTGATGAAATACGAAGGGGATTCTTGGGTGGCATACGAGTCTGATGCTGAGAATGCAGAAAAGAAACAACTTCTTTGGGAAGGCTCTGAAGGCAACGTCACCGTAACGGCTGCCACGTTCTCCCTCTCCTCTGCATCAACCACACTCAAAGCACTGACTAACCAGTCAAAAGCCGAGGGCATCAAGGCAAGCGACCACCTGTATTATTCCAGCAATGCCGTAAAGCCTTCAGAGAATGGCACCATCAGCATTCCGTTCGACCATATCATGTCGAAGTTGGAGATAAAGGTTACGCTGCGCACCCAGTATGGAGCCTATGAGACAAACCCCATCACCTCTGCCATAGCCCTTGGCTCTGCCACCAGCGCCACCTATTCTCACGCAGTAGCAACGCCATGGAGCACCCCTTCTTCTGCCGTTTCAGACATTTCGTTATGCCCTTCTGGGTCATACAGCGCCGCAGAGCGTATCGCCACCTACGAGGCAATACTCATTCCGCAGAACATATCAGAAAACACCTTCGGAGTGAAAGTGAAGATTGGCGACAAGACCTACACATGGAAATCTGCCGATGCCATCACGTTCGAAGGCGGCAAGAAATACACCCTGAATCTTACCTTGGGCAAGAACGAACTCACTCTCAACACAATCTCTGTCAGCAATTGGAACGAAGAAAAAGTAGCAGGATTAAATGCGGAACTCGTTATACCTTATGTTACTTTCACGGCTGAAAGCGAACAGACATTCACATTCTCTATTCCAGAGAAATTCGCAACCGCCCTTGGCGAGAATAATGAGTATTTCGAATACTCTGTAGGCGACGGCAAATGGACACCATTTACAACAACCGTAGATAACATCCCCTTTGGAGGCAGCCATGGCGACCTCCGACTCCGCGGCAAGAGCAGTAAGGGTACGGCACTTAATCAAAATAATGCTTATTCAACAATTGAATTCACTACTCCAAACTCTCCAGTAGATTGCACCGGAGACATCCGCACGCTCATTGACTATGAAAACTACGCCGATGTAAGTACCGCAGACGCTAAGTTCTGTTACTTATTTTATCAGAATAAAGAATTGAAGACTGCACCAGCGCTTCCTGCTAAAACATTGGCAAGTTTTTGCTATTGGGCAATGTTCAGCGGTTGCAAAGCCCTCACAACGGCACCAGAGCTTCCTGCTACAAAATTGGCATATTATTGCTATTCTCAAATGTTCGGCAATTGCACCAAACTCACAACGGCACCAGCGCTTCCTGCTGAAACATTGGCAGGGAATTGCTATGCTCAAATTTTCTCTGGTTGCACCGCACTAAAAACGGCACCAGAGCTTCCTGCTGAAACATTGGCAGATGGTTGCTATCAAGGAATGTTCTCTGGTTGCTCCGCCCTCACAACGGCACCAGAGCTTCGTGCTACAACATTGGCAGATGGTTGCTATCAAGGAATGTTCTTGAATTGCTCCGCCCTCACAACGGCACCAAAGCTTCCTGCTACAACATTGGCAGATGGTTGCTATCAAGGAATGTTCTTGAATTGCTCCGCCCTCACAACGGCACCAAAGCTTCCTGCTACAACATTGGCAGGGAGTTGCTATACTCAAATTTTCTCTGGTTGCACCGCACTAGAAACGGCACCAGAGCTTCGTGCTGAAACATTGGCAGATGGTTGCTATTATGAAATGTTCTCTGGTTGCACCGCCCTCACAGCGGCACCAGCGCTTCCTGCTACAACATTGGCAGATTTTTGCTATAGTCAAATGTTCTCTGGTTGCTCCGCACTAAAAACGGCACCAGAGCTTCGTGCTACAACATTGGCAGATTTTTGCTATAGTCAAATGTTCTCTGGTTGCTCCGCACTAAAAACGGCACCAGAGCTTCGTGCTACAACATTGGCAGATGGTTGCTATCAAGGAATGTTCTATAATTGCACCAAACTCTCAAGTGTAAGATTAATCATAGTTCAGGAAATTGACGAATCTTTCACTCAACCAGATTATTTGCTGGAGTGGCTTAATGGGGCAGGTAAAGACGCCTACTCGCCACAGTTGTACTTGGGCGGCAGTATCGCGGGCTACTATAATTCTCACAGCGGAGAATTGACTAATGATTCTTTTTTCCCTAAGAATTGGAGTGTTCAGATTTTACAATAATTCAATCCCATCATAAACAGTTGGAGGCTGCAAGCGGCATAGTAAATGCCATTTGCAGCCTCCATTGTGTTTGTAGGGAAATCCTTACTTACGAAAGTTGAGTAATTTATAAAACTCCCCAAAGTCCTTACATCCTTCCGGCAATATATGCCCCCTCAACTGCGGAAACCACCGTTTCAGATCCTCGAAGAGCTTCATCCCCGGCTCGTCGTTGTCGGGATACATGTGTAGCGACACACCCTCGGGCAGTCCTTCCCTCAACAAACTGATATCAGCCTTTGTCAGAGATGTTGCCGATGGAATAGCCACCGCCTTATGCGCGGCTGACAGCAGAGCTAAGCAGTCCGACGGCCCTTCCGCAATCCATAATTCATCTCCAGGTTTTAAGCGACGAATCACCGGTTTGTTGTACATCCCCACGTGAGATCCTCGTGGAAATCGGAAGCGCGGCTTATCCTCATTTCCCAGATATCTACCCTGAACGGAGATTAATTGCCCATTCACATCCCGGTAAGGTATCAGCAGCGAAGGTGCATCATAAAAAGCCTTTCCCCATCTCCAGCAAGGCGTTGGCTGAGATACACTCGACAGCCCGCACCACCTCACAACCCTCGGGTCTATCTTCCTCTCGTCATATAGAAAATGAGCCGCCTCGGTATTGATTATAGGATTTTTGATTAAGGTGTTCAAATAATCCGTATCAACACTAACATCCTCCTTTTTTTCCTTATCATAAGATATCAGCTGATGTTTCGGTTCAAATTGAACACTCCCATTCGTCATCCATTCCACAGCGTCCTTAAATGAGATATTCATATACCTCATAACAAGGTCAATTACATCCCCTGAAGCCCCGCACGAGAAACACTTATATCTGTTTCTCTTTATATCAAAATGCAGACTCGGATGCCTGTCTTGGTGGAATGGGCAGAGCGCCTTATGCTGGCGCCCCACCTCTATTCCCATCTTCGCTGCCACCTCCTCAATAGGCATGTCTCTGATATCTTTGACACTTTGACTTTGACACTTTGACACCATCATCTCAACTTTTTAAATTTATCTCCCTCAGGAACAATGAGTTCCGAAGCCTTCCAGTTCTTGATTATCTGTTTGATGGCATTGTCGGTCACGTCAGGACCCTTGATTTTCCTTGCTTCAGCCACCAATTCCGCGTGCGAAAACATCTGCGGCAACCTCGAATAGATAGAATCGTTCTTTCCTCTTATCACTCTCAGTCCCATTTTGATTCTTTCTTCGCTCTTCTTGTATGCGTTTTCAAGTTTTTCGCGGAAGAAGTACAAGTCATTGTCAATGATATAGTCAGCAATCACCTTGTATGTCTCCATCATGGCAGGAGTCTGCTCTCGCTTCATCATCTTCTGAAGCAAATCCTTGTCATTCTTCAACATCTCCTCAGCCGCGTCAACACCATGTTTCTTTATCAGCTTCTCAGCCACGGCACACAACATAATGCAACATACAATCCTCATGGCTATAACATGATCGCGCATTCTGGCACGCGCGAGGACCTTGTCATTGTTTTTCAGAGCCTCAACCCTTATGCCTTCAGTCCAGTCGTCGCTTGCCTTGTCGAGCTTGGGCAAAATCAAGTCGCCACTCATGGCTCTCAGCACCCTAGCCACATTCTTGATGTTCTCCACCTCCGATTCCTTCAGGGTCACTGCGTTAGTCTTTGGCAGATAAGTATTGTCGGGCATAGAACCGAGAGCAAGGCGACTCTGCAATCCGTCGGTATATTGCGTCATGAATCTCATAAGCGAATCGTCAGTACCCGTGATAGCCACGTTCCACTTAAGATGTTTCCTGTGACATTTCGCAGCGTCAGATGACTTTGCACGTTTGTGGAATTCGGCAGCATCAAAAGCTTTTCTTAACATAACCGACAACATCACCTTGTCACCACCACTCCATTTACCGTTGATTTCGTCAATCTCGTCGCCCACGGATATGGCATGATCGTTTTTCAGGCTGTCAAGACCCTCCGCCACATTAGCCAACGTATTGTTGACAGGAATAAGTCTGTATGGCAGCTCAGGCTTCTCAGGTTGGGTTTTCGAGTTCTTTTTCAGCTTCATCTGTCTGTCGTATTCCCTTTCCTTTTCCTCCAACAACTCATCCTCAGCAGCCAAATAGAACACCCAGATATGGTATAGAGTCATCAACCCGCTCTTGTTGCTTCCCGAATCGCCTATGATGAACACAATCAGATTCAGCCAGTTGAACAATGCGTCAACTCTCAGCCTCACATTTGTGGCAAGACCGCCAACAAGAGCACTTACGAATAATATCATCTGCAATACGCACGTCTTTCCCATCAACTTTGCCGACTCTCTGAATCCCATCGGCAGCAGCTTATTGGGCATTCTGTTGTAGTATATCAGAGCGTCATCAAGATGCATACCCTCTATGGCATCTTTGATGTCCTTGTTATAGACATTCTCCCCATACAGTGTATTCAGCACATCTCTCAGTCTCGACGGCATTTGCGTCTGCTTTGCGCTCACCGCCGCATTTATCTTCTGCGCCTTCATCTCGTCGCTCATGCCCTCGTATGTCGGTATGATCTTCATCAGCAGGCTTGCATTATTGCCTGTAATGTTTCTCAGAGCCATAGCCAGTTCATACGTCCTTGTTGAGGAGTCAGCCGCTGTAGGCTGACTCCCGTTATAATATACCGCGTTCCATTTATCTACAATCATGTCGTAGGGCAACGCACCGTACATCGGTCTTTCATTGTTTGTTATTTCCATATTGATTATCCTTTCTTGATTTCGTTGATTTTAGTCTGCACTCCGATAGCCTCCTGCAGCATCTTTGTTGTGAAGTCTTCCACAGCCGACGGGTCGATAGCCTTGCTGTGCATCACCAACGTTCCGTCGGCTTTTTTCACCACCGAAAGCAGTGGACCGTCATACAGTTTGATGTTTCTCACTTTCACCGGACGAGGAGCCGCTTGGGCGAAGTTCACCGTCTTTTCGTTCTCGTCGATTGTCATCACTCCAGCCACTGCTTTCTGCGTGGCACCACCCAAATCATCGTTCCAAACGATTTTCAGGTCAATGTTCTTAATAACACTAATCATATTGCCAAGTATTTTTAATTATTAAATAAATTTCTTTTTCATTCTCGATGAGCTTCATCAACTTCTCCAGGGTAATTCGACTCCAAAGAACCTTGCCTACCTGTAGATTATGACCCACAAGGATGCAGCCCTCGGTATCCCTACTCGTATTACCGGCGTGAATTCTGACTCCCTCAAATCCAGGGACTCCAACAAGCAAAGGTAAGTATCTCCCAAATCTCTGCGACTTTGTGATCACCACCCTATACGTTCCCTCTGGGATAGCCGACTTCCTGGGGATTTTCAATTCTCCACCCTTATAGTCTCGCCATGTTGGCTCAAGGGTGTCACAAATCTTCTTTCCGTTCTCGTCTTCAAGTCTGCCGATAGTATAATCAGCTCGTCTTGCATGTCTTGTCAATATTAATTTCATTTTACCTTTTATATTAATCATAATTTTAATATTTTATGGCACTTAGAACTTGGTTCCTTTGCGCCGTTATTAATGTTTTCGGTGCAAAGGTAAGGAATATCTTGATTACACGATTTACACAAAATTTACATATAATTCATTCTGTGTAAACAAAAAAATGGGCAACCCTTTCGGATTGCCCATAAACACTTGTATTTATTGTTATCAAAAAAAATCGTTTATATGGAATTAATTTTTGTATTTACACGGTATTCATTTATAAAATCCTCTACACATAACCCTTTGCACTTGTCAGTATATTCTGTATTTTTCATACAGTTGATGAAAAAGCTGTTATAGGTCTCGATGCTAATCTCACTCTCCTTCCCACATTTTTCAGTGAGAAACTTAAAACATGGTCTTCCCTTATAATTACCTTCTCCTATAGTAATAAGTCCTGTTCTTTTCCAATATAAAAGAAAAGCCACCATAGCCTTGTTAATGTAGTTGTCGCACTGAGAGTTAATCTTCTGATGACCTGTCTTGTTGTGCTTATTAAGAAAGGCAGTGAATATTTTCGCCCATTCATCGGTTTTGGATTCGTCGCTAAATAGGCTTTCAGGTTTTCTTCCACCGCCAGAGTTATTCGCTGCTGGTCTTTCAGACTCCATTGTTGCAGATTGTTCAGCAACTTTGCCCTCATCGCCAACTACCTCATAGTCTATATCCTCAATATCGTCCGCCAATATTTCACGAAGAATAGACCTGGCATCAGTCGTAGAATTAATGTTGACTGTTACTTCCTTATGATGGTCGTAGTGTTTTGCTCCATCCTCATAATAGTAATTGCCCATGGTTTTGTCTCCCTCTTCTTATTTCTTTTCTAAGGATTTATTATCTTCTTTTTTTATTGTCAACTCTCTATGATAGTCAAAATGATTAGCCCCGCTACCATAATAGTTGTTTACTGTTCCCGATGAAGGAGTGTTTTGTTCAACGAATATCCTAAGAATCTCATCTTCGCTATTTGTCCAGGCATTACACTTTGATAGTATGATACCTAATGATTTAAATACCATTACTACCATCTCTTTGGTGTCAATTAGAGCCAGTTTCCTAAATCCCTCAATAATTGCGCTCATCGGAATTGACTGATTTTTCAGTTTGTTGGAAAGATCATTGATAAGGGTTTCCTTTTCCTCTATCTCCTTTTTGTAATTCTCGTTTTCACGAGCGGCGTCGCTATTTACCACCTTTGCCCCTTCATCACTCTCTACCACAGCAGAACCTGCAAAGCCTGAAGCATACAATGCCTCCCACTCAGAATTCTTCTCTTTCAACAACTTGTTTTCCGAACGGAGCGTATTGATTTCCCTTCCGAGTTCCGCACTTTTCTGCTCGAACAACTCATTTTGCGTTTCGAGAATCTTATTTTGTCTCTTTAAAGCTGCATTTTCTTTCTCAAACATCATCTTCTTCTCCTCAATCCATCGCTTATCTTCAATAACCGTATTCATCTTGTTCTCATAAGACTCCACATCTTTTGTCAGCTTCTTAACCTTCGTGTTCATAGCATCGAGCTGATTCTTTAGAATGTTGATAAGCTCTTGAGCATCACGTTGCTCGTCGTTGAATAGAACCTTCACCTTTTCGTTAAGTTCAATTCTCTCGCACCTTTTCTGAAGCATCTCGTTTTCCTCGCTAAGTATTTTAATACGGTTTTCGCAATCCTCACGCCAATTATCTATCTGCAAAGCATCTGTTGCCTGAGGCATTTCAGGCAGTCCCTTATCCGCCTTCTTGAGATAGAGACCCTTATTTACATTCTCTTTATATTTTTCAAGTTCATCTTTAGTTATCGTAAATAATGTATACATAATTATCTTCTATCTAAAACATTAATTATTATTAAACGAAATAATTAGCTATAATTCCATTCAGGAAATCCAATTGATTCTTTTTTGTCCTGTGGAATTTGATGATAGTTTCTAGTTCTTGTAAACTCATATTCCTCTTAAGCCACAGGATTGTCATTTCATCCTCAACAAAAGCATCTGGGCTGAGATCGATTTGTAAACCAGTCTTATGACAATTAATAATCCTTTTCTTTATTGATTGTAATTCAAATTTATCCTCCTCTGGCACATCGTAATTAAAATCTTCCCAAATATTATTGATTATTTCTTCAACCGTATATTGATATTCTTCGTAATTTTTATGAGATAAAAGTATTGCACACCCACACAACAGCGCAATTTCGCTAGAATACTTTTTTAAAAGATTCTTTGAAAGGTTAGAATATTTTGATCCTTCAGTTGTTGCAACTGTAACAGCGATACAATAGGCATCATTAAGAACTTGCTCAATGTTACCCATATTATACCCTTCTATTTTTATTTGCAGAAGAGTGCCTGCCAGTTCTTTATGCAAGCCATTTGGATCGTTTTCCCAATACCATTTCATACTCTTTGGGTGCCAAAGCAATTCCTTTGGGTATTCGTATATCGGTCTTTGTATCATATTATCAAGTTTATTAGTTTGGAGTGACTATAAGATTGAGTTTATTTATATATTATGTCAGTTTAATCGTCTCGTTGTCAGGGAATAGCATAGGGCGTGCATTTTTCTTTATCTTGAAAGCTATGGTATCGCCACTTCCCTCTGGTCGCGATAAAAGCAGGTCAACAGTGATGTATCCACTATCTAACAATGTGTCAAACTGCGACACTACGGGGTTCTTTGTATGTTCCACTATTGTTGGTCGGAAGTATTCCCTGCCTTTTTCTATCTTCGACTCTACTTCTATCCAGAATGTCTCATGGTGCTTCTCCAATAGTCTTGCATGTAATAATGGAAGCTGCCATAGAGCCACATCAGCCACCTTGCGAAAAACCATCTCGTTATCCTTGTTTATCTTGCCTTTTTTCTCCTCTATGGCAAGGATTTTGTCCAATGGATAAAGTGTCATTCCCAAATTATGGGAGTTGGGCGCAATGCAATTGAGTGTGTTTTGATAAGTCCTCACCAATTCACCTTTCCTGTTTTCGCGAAGATATCCATATTTGGCTACTATTTCCTTTGCCGACTTCAGATGACTGTTTTTCCAGTCTGGTACCTGACAAAACAATGTAGCTCGTATCTGAGGTCGTTTGTCACGATAGCTTTTCAGTTCTATCCCTTTGTAGTCGGGCAATTTGGAACTGTTCATATCGATGCCTAAGATACTTTCAATGGCGCGTCCAATTCCGGTGTCAGCCAACACTTCTGCCGGATGCCATTCTTGGGCAATGTCGCGAAGGAGGCCTGTCAGCTCGTTTGCTATTCCCATAGCAACGGCATTTGAGTCAACCACCAATTCTTTCAAAGGTGTTATTATTGAAGAATCACAAGTGCGTACAATATCCACCTTCGACAGATTCACAATATACAACTTATCATTGAAATAAGTCATTAGCAATATGTCATTAGGCTCGCAATATTTTTTCAGATTGTTTGCCCAGATTCGTGGGTCGCCTTTCTTAGTTTCAGGTCGATATAATGATGTCGAAGTGTTGTATGCTGAAGTCTCATCCAATATAACAGTTGTCTTCAACACCTTATGGTCTTGTCCCTGCAACTGCAACGAATAGTCGTGCATGCCACACTCCTTGAAATATTGGCGCATCGGGTCGGTGGCATCAAGAATACTCTTCTTATATCCAGTGGCTGTTATATGAACGAGCGTGAATTCAATATTCTTTTGAGTGAGATACTTTATATTTTTGATCTCAAACTCATTAAATGCTCTCATATGTATCATAATCAAAAAATCAATTAAAGAGAACTACTTTATATGCTTTAAAAGAGTATTGGCAATAGCCCTTGCCATCAGTGGCGGCACGGCATTCCCGACGAGAGTGTATTGTGGTATTTCCTTTTGGCGGTTGTTTCCACCTGTCTGACGCTTGCCTTGAAAGACGAAGGAGTCATCGAAACTTTGCAGTCGCGCCATCTCCCTTACAGTCATTGGGCGATAAGCAGAGTAATGGATAAAATCATCGGGCATAGTGCATACGGTGGGGCTTTGCTCAAGGGGATTGAGGACGACATAGTTGCGCTTTTGAGAATCCAGTCCTTTCTCCTTCAACTCTGATTTTGCATCATCATAATCTTTATGTTCAGCGATAATTCTCAATCGTTCACGAACGGTTTCGTTCTGCTGACTCGTCTGATGGTTGAAAAGTTCCATATGCTGATGCTTTTGGGGAATGTTGAGGTCTGACATATTGGCAACATAGAACGGGGCAAAGTCAAAGGTGAAGCGATGACCAAGACGGCCAATTCTCGACCATTCCGAAAACAAGTGTCCGCCGGATTCAGGTTCACCTTGCACTCCTCGTTTCTTCTTCGTCGATTCGTACTCATTGATAATTTTCGGCGTTCTGTATGACGTTACAGTCTCACCATTGCCAACCATATCCAAGTCCCAAAGGGCTTCATAAACTTTCACCTTTTCATCTTCGGAGACTGTCGCGGGTATATCATTAATAATGTCTTGATCGTTGCGGCAACCGATAAACACCACTCGCTCCCTGTTTTGGGGAACTCCATAATTGGATGACACAAGAACTAGAGGTTCTTCGATGTTATATAGGCGTATATCCTTCATTAAGGAATTAAGGTTATAAGAAAGAAACTTGTCGCCCTTAATCTGCTCCCCTATGAAGTCGATACACTCGTCAAATGTGGATGTGAGAATCTCCAGTGATTTCTTTAATGCTTTCGCCTCATCATGGCATTTTCCCATACATGACACTTTGTCAATAGCATCAAATGTCTTTTCAAGAATCTTCTCGTCCGATATAGTCTCTATTAATGCGTTATATTCATCAACAAACGTGTCATTGTCAATGTGCGAGCTGGTCTTCAACTGAATAATCTGCCTGCGTATTGAGTCGCGTTGTTGTTTCATCTTTAGCAACAATAGGCCATGACGAATAGTATTGACACTCTCGTCGCTCTTGCTTATATTGTATGGAAGATGCCTGGTGACATCCTTCAGCTGCTGATCTAGATTGTTGAACACGATTTCATGTTGTCTTTCCCTGTCGCAATCAAGCGTTTCCATACAAAGACGGGCATACAATATTTCGTATAGGGGTGCCGGTAGCAATGCCTTAATATTGTTTGCCATGAATTCAAACAAGTAACTCATCTTGGCATCATCAACAATAGAACGGATTTCGCGCAGTATCCTCTCTTTTATCCTACCCTCGTCTTTGGTGAGAATACCCTTCACATTCTCCATTACAAAATATTTTGGACGCAATGCCTTTATCACTTTCAGATAATGAAAGAATAGGTCATCACGCTTGTCTAATTTCTTTCTGCGACCGGCAAGACTGAAAGACTGGCAACTAGGTCCACCAGTCACCACGTCTATCTCTTGCGAACCTATTTCCTTAAGCAAATTTGTCAGAAATGAATCGTCCATAATGTCTTGGCACAAGAATTTGGTGTCTAGTCCAAGCATATTGTTATATCTCACCCTATGGGTAAGTTCACAATTCTCATTTATGTCGCTCGCCAAGCGGAAGTCATAATACTTATCATCGGTATATGCTTGCATAAATCCCTCACTGAAGCCTCCTGCTCCAGCGAACAAATCCAAATATGTAACACCCTTGCGGGTTGAAATAAACTCTTTTTTTTCTGACATCTATATTATCTTTATAACATAACATTTGAATGTGCAAATACTTGCTTCATCTCATGTTATTGATTTTTCTGCAAAGGTAAGAAGAAATATTTATTCTGCCAAATGTTTGGCGGATTTTTTCGTCTGTTTTTTGCTTTTTCTATTTCTGAGCTCGTATTTCTATATGTATTAATGCAGCCATCTTATACAAGGTGTCAAAGTGTCAAAGTCAAAGTGTCAAACTCACTTTGGCACTTTATAAGGGAAGGATGACTTTTGACAGTTTCTTTAAAGGGATGGTTGTTTGGTTGGAAATTGTAAGTAAAAGTAATAGAAATAATAATAAATAATAATATATATAATATAATAATAATATATAATATATTATATATT
>SAMEA3663103__coassemble_274_pt1 | contig 29035 bp, 27 predicted proteins | sample SAMEA3663103__metabat2_low_PE_014 | metagenome-assembled genome bin SAMEA3663103 (sample SAMEA3663103) | pig gut metagenome | biome: pig gut; feature: pig-associated habitat; material: faeces | place: France | collected 2012 | reverse complement strand
ACACTTTTACCCTCTTGCCGCTGAATCCATCCATCATCAGCGACATGTCGGAACCAACACCTCCCGACTCCCTCAACTTCAGTCCGGGAGCCTTCGAGAGCGCGTCGCTAAGGTTCTTCGTCGTATTCTGCATTTCGCGGGTATCTACGGCAATAGTGTTGAATGCCGACTTCTTAACTCTGCTCACGCCACCAGCTACAACCACCACCTCGTCAAGTTGCAACTCCTTGTCTATGTGCTTGCCATGGTGTCGGTTTTCGCTTTTTGTTCCGCGGTGTTTCACTCTTGTGGAATCTTGCTGAGCCGCAATTGGCATAAACATAAAAAATGTAAGGCTTAATATAGCCATTCTGAATATTGACTTTCTCATAATATATATAAATAGGTGGCCTTGTGGCCTAATCGCATAAATACAACTGGATTTACGTGGTCAGACACTACACGTTGTTTTTCGGGTGCAAAGTTACGGCGAATTTTTCATTCCTACAATACCTAAAACATATGATTTAACATTCTGACATCCAATGTTAAATCATTATAATTCGTGATGATATATGATTAAACCTTTCGTTTTTTCATCAGTCAAATAAGCAGAAGATGCATCGATTATCATTAACAAAATAAATAGACAAAAAAAAGAAGATTATGAAGAAGATTATCGTATTTGCCTTGGCTGTCCTTTTGGGCGCAGGCACCATGTCGGCACAGCGTGGCGGCGGACGTCAGAGAATGTCAGTGGAAAACAGAGTTGCACAAATGGCAAAGGAACTGGATCTCACAGCCGACCAACAGAAGAAAATCACCGCCATCTACACCGAATCCCAGTCGAAGCGCAATTCAGGCGAACGTCCTACCCGCGAGCAGATGTGCGCTGAATTTGAGAAGATTGACAAGCAAGTCACTGCTGTGCTTACCAAGACTCAGCAGAAAAAGTATGAGGAGATGAAACAGGCACGCCAGAACAGAAGACAAAAGTAGTTTGACTTATTACGCCGCCACATGTAGTGTTTTCTATATGAGGCGGCGTATTAATATTTAAAGAAAAATAGGAAAATGTAAGCTCTAATAAAGTGTAATGACATAGAGTGAATAGGCTGTAATGAAATTACTACTCATACATGGAGGCTGAGTAGTTACTTTATAGTGTCATACCTTAAAGAATTGTGTAAAATCAGACCAATCCTCAACTCTAAATGCTCTAATATCCCTTACAGATTTCCTAAACCAATCTATTTCCTTTAGGGCATTGATGGCAGAAAACAGGACCGACATGTCATTCTTCTCTGTCAGATACACACTTCCTTGAGTATTATAAAAATCATACCTTCGTAGCAAGGTTTTGATTTCATAATACGCATTGTTGTAAGGGTCATTGTAGTTAGACCTCAGATTATTTATGTTTAAATCAAAAGCGATAGCAAACATACTTATGTGAATGAGAAATACTTACTCTGACCAAAAAAGATTCTGCCAAGATTATCCTTAATAGAAAGGACCAATCCTGTAAATGGGTTATGCTCGACATCAATGATTTCTCCCTGGACCCATCCGTCCAATCCCGTCAAGTCGGGACTTACTTTCATTTTGTCTCCTACATTTGGTTCCATAATCATAATTATTTAAATGACATTAATATATCGAGTGCAAAGATACGACTTTCATACGATATATCCAAATATTTTATGAGAAAATGAGCTACAAATATGCAAATTAACTCCAAAAATATTTGGAGATTAGAAAATAATTATTAACATGCGGAATATGTAGCTGACTTTTATATTCAGTGATTTCATTAAGGGGGAAAAGTCCTTTGGCGTGAGGTCATGAATATTTATATATGGACTTTGTCCTTGTATCTTGCCAATCGAAATCGCCAAAATTCATTAACGCAAGAGAACAAGCAGACGAAGGTTCACGTCCTATGTTGGGCGTGAACTGTTCGTGCTTTTCTTTGCGTGAGGCGTTTGGCGATGCCCGATTGGCGGAAAGGTCACGAACAGTTCCGCCCAATTTTTTATTCATTTATGAAACAACTAAAGTTTAGGACGTTCATCATTGCGATGCTATTGGCATCGGCAATGGGAGTGAGTGCTGAAAAGGTTGAGGCCATTGTCGGCGACCTTAAGTATGAAATCGACACTGAGACAAAAGAGGCGAGCGTGATTAAAGGAGACTATTCTGGTCTTTACTTTGTCACAATCCCTGAAAAAATTGCTGTCGAAGGGGTTGATTATGCGGTGACAAGCATTGGAGACAATGCGTTTAATAGTGTGTCAAAACTGACATCTGTTACTTTGCCTAACAGCGTAAAAAGTATTGGGAATAAAGGCTTTTATTATTGCCAAAATCTAACAGTTGTTAGCCTTGGCTCTTCGTTGACTTCTATTGGAGAGAATGGCTTTTATCATTGTAATATTTCCGCTTTATCTCTACCAGAATCTTTGGAGACAATCGGCAAAGATGCATTCAATTCTAACAGTTTTGTTACACTAACCATACCAAACAGTGTCAAGACACTTGGCGAAAGTGCTTTTCATAGTTGTGATAATCTATCAGAAGTTACTATTGGAAATTCTGTAGAGATAATCGAAAGTGGGACATTTAGATATTGCCGCAATCTTTGCAAAGTGACAATAGGGCAGAAAGTAAAGACCATCGAAACTTATGCTTTTTCTGATTGTACATTATTATCATCCATTGAGATTGGGGAAGCAGTGCAAAAAATAGAGGACCACGCTTTCGATGGATGTTCAAATCTCGGTTCTATCACCTTGCCAAACACCTTAGTGAGTATAGGTGATTGCGCATTTAGAAACACAGGATTAACTTCCGTCAAAATACCAAGTTCTGTTGCGCAAATCGGCACCATGACTTTTAACTGTGAAGCCTTGAAAGCAATAACAGTTGACAGTAACAATCCTTCATTTAGTGATATTGATGGAGTGTTGTGTAACAAGACAAAAAAAATATTATATCATTATCCTAATGCAAAGGGCAGTGATTACGAGATTCCAAATACAATCGTAAAAATTGAAAAATACGCCATCTACGACTGTAAGAATTTGATTTCACTAACAATCCCGGCTTCTGTAAGTTCTATAGCTAGTCTTGCTATCGCAAATTGCAATAGCCTAAAGAAAATCACTTGCTTAAGAACAAGCCCGATTTCCGTAAGTTTTTCATATCTTAACGAATCAAATATTACACTTTTTGTCCCCAAAGAGTCAGTTGATGCATATAAAAATGCCAGTGGTTGGAAAAACTTTATCATAAAGGCCATTGGCTCGGTTGCCGAGGACCTTTCTCTCAACAACTCCGAATTGACATTAAATGAGGGCGAGACCTATCAGTTGACATACACCGTATTGCCCGAGACAGCTGACGCCCCCACAGTGGAGTGGACATCAAGCAATCCCGAGATTGCCACTGTTGACGTAAACGGAAAGGTGACGGCAATAGCCCTTGGCTCTACAACTATCACTGTCAAGACAACCGACGGCACCGACATCGCTGCAACCTGCAACGTGACTGTGCAAGAAAGTCCGAATACCGACATCACTACTATGGATGACGTTATCTATTTGGAGCATGCCAAGGCACTTACAGGCAAGAGCGTCACCCTATCACTGAAGATGAAGCACGAGATGAAGGTGTCAGGATTCCAGTTTAACATGGTATTGCCCGAGAACTTCACCATCGAAAACATCTCAAGAGGCGAGGGCATTAAAGCAATGAACGACGACGACGAATATATTTTCACATTCAACAACTCAGATAAGGAGGACGGTTCGAGATTCTTCCTCTGCTATTCAACCACCAACAACGCAATGCCTGAAGGCGACATCGAGATAGCAAAGGTTGTGGTGAATGTGCCGGAGGGAATTGAGCCAGGTGAATATGGTGTTATCCTGAAGAATGCGGAACTGGCATACGGCACTGAAAAGAAAGTGATTGACTATGTAAAGGGCAGTATCTCAGTGACCGACTATATTATTGGCGACGCCAACAACGACGGCATCATCTCAGTGGTTGACATCACTGCCATCGGTCAGTATCTCCTCGATGGCGACAAGACGAACATCAACTTGGCGGCAGCCGACGCAAACGGTGATGGTGTTGTGTCAGTAGCTGACATCACAACTATAGCCGTAATGATTCTTAACGCCGAGAACACTAGCGTGAACGAAGGCATAATCGAAGGAAACGAGCAATTAAAATAATTCACAATTAAAAAAGATATAATTATGTATAAGAAGATTTTTTCAATCATATTTGCGGCTCTGTGCATCTGTAGCAATGCCATGGCACAGGGGACAGCCGACTTGGTGATAAACGACATCACTGCAGCCCAGGGCGAGACAGTGACAGTGCCCGTAACAATGACAGGTGTGGCTTCGGGCTTCCAGTTTGCGGTTTATCCTCCCGAGGGAGTGACACTGCAGAAGGTGAGCCGCGGCGACGCAGTGAAACTGAGAGACGACAGCGACGAGTATATCTTCACCTTCCAGAGCGCCGAGCGTCCCAACGGTGGCAGATTCGTGTTGTGCTATAGCATTGGTGTGCCGACACAAGAAGCCGGAGTTGTGGCTAACCTTACGTTTGTCATTGGCGAAGACGTAGCCCCAGGCACATACGACATCGTCATGAAAGACGCAGAGTGTGCGCATGGCACAAATATCCTCAGCACCTATAAGGAGAGGACATCCACTCTCACAGTCACTGCCGCAACTGCCATAAAAGGTTTGAAAGCCGACCAGTTGCTTGAGGATGTGAAGGTGTATAACACTGCGGGGCAACTCGTAAAGAGCGTTGAAGGCAGCCAGACTGCCGGCGAGATAACCAAGCAGCTGAACTCCGGCTCGTATATTCTGAAAAGCCACAAGGGAACATTCAAGGTTGTAAAGTAAATCATTTATGTTTCTGAAAAATAAAATAAAGAATTATGAAAAAACTTTTTATCACAGCAATGATGGCATTGGCTTGCATAGGAGCCAATGCACAAATTGAAACAACTCCTAAACCATTGCCCCAATCACTTGATGGAATAGGTGAGCAATTTAGATATAATCCTGATGAGGGATATGTCGTGTCTTATACAACTGTAGGAAAAGATCATAACAATGATGGTATTATAACTATCCGTGTATATGACGAGAATCTGGGTATAAAGAAAACAATAAATCCAACAGACTACCCTGAATCCATTTGGGTTTACGATTATAATAACAACTCTGACGATTTTGAAATAACTCTCACACAGACTCTCTTTAATGATGATGAGAAGTTTGAGTATATATTGCTTCAGGAAGATAATGAAAATCGTAGTTATTACAAGAGTTTACAGGTGATATCTGAGGATGGAACTATCCTTCAGACTCTTGAGTTTCCGAATAAGGTTTATGGTGGAATTGTTAAATTAGTAATAATTGGCAAGATCCGCTACCTGGCATTTGGTGAATATGAAGGTGAAGATGACTTCTATTGTTTGAATATGTATAAGATAAACAAGAGTGCCGACCCTTCTAAGGTGTCAATCGCCACAGCCCCGATGAGAGTGAGCGTAAGTCCTCGCATGGCAAGCCGCAACCAGGACATCAACGTAGTTGCTGAAGGAAATGGCGTGAGAGAGGTGATTGTAACCAATGCTGCAGGACAGGTGGTTTACTCCACTAAGGTTGCTGCCGGCGAGACTAATGTCAAAATCAGCTCTCGCCGCCTCAGTTCCGGTCTAAATGTCGTTAGCGTTAAAGGTGCCGACGGCAAGGAAGAGAACTGCAAGGTAATTGTGAAGAAATAACATATCATATAAAACAATTAACCTGAGCCACTTTTTGAATGGGGCTCAATAATTAATTATTAACTATGAATAAAAAAAATATTCTATTTGCTATATCTCTATTAACGAGTATGGCTGCATCTGCATATGATTTTCAAGATGGTGCATTTTATTACAACATCCTATCGCTTAGCGACCTTACAGTACAAGTTACATGCTCCGATGTGGAAGATGGGTATAACAACCATACTGCAACATATTCAGGAGATATTACCATCCCAAAGACTGTTGAATATAGTGGTCGTACTTTCACAGTCTCGAGTATCAACTCATATGCTTTCATCAATTGTCATGTTGGCACATTGACTATTCCTGAGAATGTTAAAACCATATCTGCAAAAGAATATAGTGGTAATAATCAGGCACTCGGGAGTATGTTAGGAACTTTCAAGAAACTTGTCATCGAAGATTCTGATGTCCCAATTGAATGTGGGGATGGACTTGTTAAGGGACAAGTTACGGAAAGCGTATATCTTGGACGAAATATTAGTCGCGGAACTGTAGCTATTGTTGATCATTGGGAAGGCGGAGAATATGCTGAAATTACATTCGGAAACAAGGTTACTACTTTAGGTGAAGTATGCCGAAACTGTAAAAATTTGACATCTGTAGTATTACCTGAAAGTATTAAATCGTTGACTTCTCGCAGTTTTAGCGGCTGCACATCACTTGAGGCTATTAAAGGAGATGGAGTTGAGTTAATATACGATTCCTTCGGGAATTGCTCAAGCCTGACTACAATAGATATGCCAAATCTTAAGGTTATTGCAGGTGATGCATTCGCAAACTGTACAAGCCTGAAAAGTATGAAGTTGCCGCAAGGCCTCATTATGTTAGGTAACAGTGAATATGATGGTGTATTTGAAAACTGCTCAAATTTGGAGTCTATAACACTTCCTGCAACTTTACAGTCGATAGGTGTCAACAGTTATTACGCCTCCTCTTCACTCTTTAAAGGTTGCAGTGCACTCAAAAATATTATAGTAAGTAATCCAACACCTGTTGCTCTTACCGAAACCAACTTCGACGCGACAACATATATCAATGCCACTCTTAGAGTTCCTATTGGTTCCCTTGAGGCATACAAAAATGCAGATGGTTGGAAGAATTTCTTTAATATCGTAGAGGATGCCACTATAACAGATGATATTTTCACGATAACGATAGATAAGGAAATGTACGAAGGAAGTATTTCTGTTGAGTGCGAGGAAGCAATTCCTGAATATCAGTCATACAAATTTGTAAGGAAAGGCTCTACTGTCAAAATAACGGTAACACCCGAAAGATACTACAAGTTATCGGCTCTATATGTAAATGGAGTTGACGTAATGGCAGATGTGGTAGATAACACTTATACCACAACAGTTCAAGGAAGCATGCTGATATCTGCTAAGTTTGTTTGGAGTGACACTCCTGAGCCAGAGGAAGATATCTATTTGTCTATTAAGCAGGCTGACAATGGAAATGTCAAGCTAAAAGCTGGCAAATGGAATTCATATCAATTTGTTTTCGTCCCCGCAGAGGGTTGGGTTATTCATTCCGTATCGTTTAATGGTAAGGATGTAACCGACGAAATAGCTTCAGACAATTCATATTGGACACCAGAGATAACAGAAAACTCTGAATTGGTAGTTGTTTATGCTTCAAGTGAAAGTGGCATTGAAGAGGTAGAATCAAGCTCACCAGCAAAGATTTTCGGATATTCTGGGAATATCACTGTTAATAATGCTAAGATAGGTGATGTGATTTCAGTTTATACGACAGCTGGAGTACTTGTAAATTCTACCGTAGCCAATAGCGACACGACAACAATCCGTGTACAAGAAAACGAAGTATATATTGTTAAAGTTGGAAAGAAAACTTTCAAGATTGGAATGTAATTACTGTATTATATACAATTATGTATGAAAAGAAAAAGTATTTATGCAATAATCACATTGATGTGTATGATTTGCACCAAGAGCTTTGGTCAGGGAAGTGATTTCACTTACGGAGTGTTCAAGCATCTAGGCGTAGGACTTAATGTGTCAACAACTGGTATAGGATTTGATGTAGCAACCGATTTGACAAAGTATGTTGGCCTGAGAGCCGGAGTGTCGTTTATGCCATCATTCAATGTGAATGGCGACTTGGATGTGGAGTACGCAATAGATGACTTACCCACTATAGAGGATAATATCAAGGCAAAGGGTTCATTTAAGCGCACCTCCTGCGAGGTGCTTGTGGATTTCTATCCCTTGGGAGGCAGTTTCTTCCTCACAGGCGGGTTCTCATTTGGCGGTGACAAACTTGTCAGCATCACTGCCCACAGCGACAAGATTCAGGAGTTGGGACTTGCCGGAGCAAACGTGCTCATCGACAAGTATCAGTTGCCTATCGACCAGAACGGAGACGTTAATGGCGAGATTCGTGTGAAGAAGTTCCGTCCTTATCTCGGTATTGGTTTTGGTAGCCGTGCAGTGCCCAAGGGACGCGTTGCATTCCGCACTGAACTCGGTGTGCAGTTCCATGGCCATCCCAAGGTAACAGCAAATGGTGAGGACGTTCTCGAAATGGCAGGCAAGGTTGCCGATGATGACATATCCAAGATTGTGGATAAGCTGACAGTATATCCCGTTTTGAAATTCCGTCTTGTAGGCAGAATTTTCTAATACAAAAAATCGGGGCAAATCTTTGATGTCAAGGATTTGCCCCGATTGCTGTGAGGTCATTAGCGTCACCCGTCACCTGGTGACGGCAATTTTTTAAGAAACTTTCTTATTAATTAACTATATATAGCTTAATTGTGCATGATTATTCATCATACAAACAAGCGTCACCCGTCACCTTGATTTCAGCAATGACATAGCCACGGGCAAAATGCCCACATCACAGCGACGTCTACCAAAGATAAATAAATCAAGGTTTATCAATATTAAAAAAAATAGGAAAATGTTTGTTGGAATGGAATTTATGTAGTATCTTTGCACACATAATCAAGAATTCTAATAATGTCGCGAGTATGAGTATGCTGATGATTATCCTGATTATTTTCTGAAGTCATTCTTTGAGTGCAATACTTATACAGGAAAACTCATCAAGATAACCACTATTGCCAACAGGCTTCGCATGCCGAGGGCTTCTACCGCAACGTGTTCAAGAAGTTCAAAGACACGTTCGAGAGGATATTCTTCACGGGGATTCACCGAAAAACATGCTCGACCCAAACACCAAGACCGACTACAACAAGCTGAAAAACCTGATACGTCTTGACAAGTTGGACGGCGACCGCAAGGGCATATAAACTTATTATTACGCCGCCACATGTAGTGTTTTCTATATGAGGCGGCGTAATATTATTTAAAGAAAAATGGGAATTAGCATTGAATGAACAGCTGTAGTGACATTGAGTGAATAGGGTGTAGTGACATTGAGTGGATAGGGTGTAGTGGCATAGAGTGAATAGGACATTCAGGAACTAACTGAACAGCAGTTGTGAAACCGTAAGAACTTAACTTGAGTTATAATCTCAACAGGCTATCGTTGTATCTACAGAAGGCTTTGTATGTGCATCCGAAAGCTTCGAACGGAGATTCGAAAGCTTTGGATATCCATCCGAAGCCTTTGAACGAAAGTATTAAACAGGCGTCACCCGTCATCTGGTGACGGCAATTTTTTACGAAACAAAACTGTGATAGTTTTCAGATGATAGAGCATTGGTAATTCAGAAGATACAGTCATCTTCGGGTATTTCTGCGCGCTCTATACACATTACAAAATACACGGGCATGTATGTAACCTTATTTTTTGTATATACTTCACGCTCATTATTTAGCACTATGCCCGAGGGGATATTGTACTCCTCGTCTGCAAGAAATCGGTCAAGTGCCTTGTGGGAAGTGTAGTCCTTGCCTGATTTCACCTCGATAGGCAATACTGTCATTCCAGAAACATTGTTGACAAGATAGTCAACCTCACCCTTCTTTGCATTGTCGTAATAGAAGAGATCGTGCCCGTGCGCCTTCAACTCCTGAGCAACGACACTCTCATAGACCGAGCCGAGGTTAATGCTACGTTCGTCCTTCATTACAGGTGCGATATTGTACTCGTACAACCTTCCTGTGAGCATTCCTACATCATTCATATACAATTTAAGCAGATTCTTGTGTACCGATTCTGACAGAGGATATTTAGGATTAGAAATAGCATGCACATCGAGTGCAATGCCCGAAGATATAAGGTATTCAAACTCTTCGACATACCATTCGAACCTATCGCCCTTCTTATCACGGATATCCTTAGCCATTATACGCTTCTTCTTATTTTCCATCTGCGATACAATCATGTCGTATATACGACGGACAAGGAGTTTCTTGCTCGACTCTTTCTCGTATTTTGAGGCATCCTCCTTGTAGAGACTACGTATAGCCTCCTGCACTTCACGAACTCGGGCGATGTTGTGAGTCTCCAAATATGTGTTGACAACATCAGGCATTCCTCCCACCAACAGATATTTCTTGAACTCTCCCAACAAATTATTATGTTGTACCTCAGAGAGTGAAACACGTCGATTGTAGCAATCACGCACATGGGCGAGCGCCTCCTTTCCCCAACCTTCAGCTATAAGCCATTCTTCAAAATCGAGCTGATACATCTGTTTGCGGATGATGCTGCCTATAGGTATGGATGCCGTATTTCTAAGTGCAATGCCGAGCAGACTTCCACTGGCTATATAGGTGAATTTGCCTTCCTCACGTAAGAATTTCAGCATAGTGAGGTACTGTGGATAATGCTGAATCTCATCGAGGAAGACGAGTGTGTCTGACTTATCGCCCAACTTTCCACCAGCCACCATGCTAAGGGTTATATAGAACTCGCCCAGTCCACTAATGTCTCGGAACAAGCCTTCCGTCTCGTCGTCCTTAGCGAAGTTTATCTCAACGAAATTCTTGTAAAGTCGATTCCCGACTTCACGTATTATATATGATTTGCCAATCTGTCTAGCTCCTTCAACAACCAAAATCTTGTTACTGCCAGAGCGTAGATGTGCCTCTATATCAGCGCTTATTTTTCTGTACAACATAATCGAATTACATTTTTTCTAAGTTTTATGAGCTATAAAATTACACTTTTTCTAAGTTTTTATGCCTGCAAAATTACACTTTTTCCATCAGATGCACATCATAAAATTACACTTTTTCTTATTAATTAACTATATATAGGATAATTGTGCATGATTATTCATCATACAAACAGGCGTCACCCGTCACCTGGTGACGGCAAATTTTTTGATGTAAGACGATAACCTCTGTTTTGGGGGAAATGTGATTTTAGAGGGTAGAATAATAGGAAAAATGTGATAATAGAGAGTAAAAATGTGCGGAAAATGTGATTAATTGATATTTTTGCAACGGAATTTAACCTTATATGAAAAAATATACGAGAAAAACTTGCATATTTGCATAATTATGTATAACTTTGCAGCCGTAAATGAATAAAGATACAATGAACAAGACCAGAGACGACAGGCTCGACACTCTTAGAATGATTATATCGAGCCGCACGATGAGAAGTCAGGAGGAACTGCTTGGGGCACTGCGCGAGGAGGGATTCCAACTGACACAGGCAACACTGAGTCGCGACCTCAAGATGCTGAAGGTGGTGAAAGCCTCGGGTGTTGACGGCAACTACGTATATGTGCTGCCGAATATAACTATGTATAAGCGCGTGAGCACACCCGCCCACGTTAAGGAAATGATGCGTGTGCCCGGATTTTTGTCAATCACCTTCTCGGGCAATATGGGCGTGATAAAGACGCGCCCGGGATATGCCAGCAGCATAGCATACAACATCGACAACAGTCATATACCATATATATTAGGTACGATAGCAGGCGACGACACCATCTTCATCGTAATCAAGGAAGATACCGAAGAGCGCGATGTTGTGGCAGCACTTAGTAAGGTGGTGCCGAACATGGTGTAGATTAGAAATTGAAAGATTGAAATATTGAAAGATTAAAAAGCAACTTGATAATTAAATAAAGAAAGTGGAAGAAATAAAAGTATTGGTAGCCGACCCCTCACACGAGAAGTATGTCGATACCATTTTGCAGACTATCGCTGATGCCGCCAAGGTACGCGGCACCGGTATCGCAAAGCGCACCCACGAATACCTCGCCACCAAGATGAAAGAGGCGAAGGCTGTGATTGCTCTCTGTGGCGACCGATTCGCCGGATTCAGTTATATCGAGACGTGGGGCAACAAACAGTATGTCACAACGTCAGGACTCATTGTTCATCCTGACTTCCGAGGACTGGGAGTGGCAAAGAAAATCAAGGACATGACATTTACTCTTGCCCGCACTCGTTGGCCACACGCCAAGATATTCAGTTTGACAAGTGGTGCAGCAGTAATGACCATGAATACTCAGTTGGGGTATCAACCGGTGACATTCGCCGACCTCACCGACGACGAGGCCTTCTGGCGTGGATGTGAAGGATGTATTAATGTTGACGTGCTCCATCGCACCGACCGCAAGTACTGCATCTGCACAGCAATGCTCTACGACCCCGAGGAACATCTGCCGGCAAAGATACCTCAAGACGTGCTCGACAGGATAAAGAGACTGGAAGGATAAAGGATAACATTTACGAACTTACGTATTAAAACTTTACAAGAATAAAATAATTACAAGATATGGCAAACAAGAAAGTAGTAGTAGCCTTTTCAGGCGGATTGGATACCTCCTATACAGTGATGAAACTGAAGGAGGAAGGTTATGATGTGTATGCTGCATGTGCCAACACCGGTGGATTCAGCGCAGAACAGTTGAAGAAAAACGAAGAGAACGCATACAAGCTCGGAGCTGTGGAGTATGTCACACTCGACGTCACCCACGAGTACTATGAGAAGTCATTGAAATACATGATCTTCGGTAATGTGCTCCGTAATAACTGCTATCCTATATCGGTGTCATCCGAGCGTATCTTCCAGGCCATCGCCATTGCTCGATATGCCAAGGAAATAGGTGCCGACGCCATCGCCCACGGTTCAACGGGTGCCGGAAATGACCAGATTCGTTTCGACATGACATTCCTCGTGATGGCTCCGGGAGTGGAGATTATCACACTCACACGTGACAACAAACTGACCCGCAAGGAAGAGGTGGACTACTTGAACGACCACGGATTCTTTGCCGACTTCACCAAACTGAAGTATTCATACAACGTGGGTATTTGGGGTACAAGTATCTGTGGTGGCGAGTTGCTCGACCCGACACAGGGACTGCCCGAGGAAGCCTATCTGAAGCACGTTACCGCAGAGGAAAAAGAGTCCACACTGAAGATTACATTCGACAAAGGCGAGATAGTAGCCGTGAACAGAGAGAAATTCGACGACAAGGTGGCTGCCATCCAGAAGATTGAAGAGATTGGTGCATCCTACGCCATCGGTCGCGACTGCAACGTGGGCGACACCATCATCGGCATCAAGGGTCGCGTAGGATTCGAGGCTGCCGCTCCAAAGCTCATCATCGAGGCTCACCGCCTGTTGGAGAAATCCACTCTGAGCAAGTGGCAGCAGTATTGGAAAGACCAAGTGGCCAACTGGTATGGAATGTTCCTCCACGAGAGTCAGTATCTGGAGCCAGTGATGCCCGATATCGAGGCAATGCTCACATCATCACAGCGCAATGTCACCGGTACTGCCATCCTGAAGCTCCGTCCCTACGGATTTGAGACTGTAGGTATCGACTCTGACAACGACCTGACAAAGTCGAAACTCGGTGAATACGGAGAGACACAGACCGGTTGGACATCCGACGAGGCAAAGGGCTTCATCAAGGTGTCGAGCACACCGCTTAGAGTATATTACGGAATACATAAGAACGAAAAAAGATAAACAATTATGAACGAGAAGAAACTGACGCTTTCCGACCAGAGAATACTGGGAGGCGTATGTGGTGGATTTGCCGAATATATCGGTCTCGACCCCACGATAGTAAGAGTGATTTATGCAGTACTCACACTCTGCACCGCTTTCTGCGGCATTATCCTCTACCCTATTCTCTATTGGATTATCCCAAGCAAATATAAGGTGCAATGATTAGAGTAGGTATTCTTGGTGCCGCCGGATATACCGGCGGCGAACTCATTCGTCTTCTCGTCAATCATCCCGAGGCTGAGATTGTCTTCGCCAACAGCGAGAGCAATGCCGGTAATCCGGTGGCTGAGGTGCACGAGGGGCTATATGGCGATTGCGACTTGACGTTTACCTCCGAAATGCCATTCGACCAAGTGGATGTAGTGTTCTTCTGCTTCGGCCACGGTAAGAGTGAGGCATTCCTCAAGGAGCACTCCATACCCGAAAATGTGAAAATAATCGACCTTGCACAGGACTTCCGACTTGAGGCTCCTGGCAACGACTACGTATATGGTCTCCCCGAAATCAACAAAGAAAGAATAGCCAAGGCGCAACACGTGGCCAATCCCGGTTGCTTCGCCACTTGCATACAGTTGGGACTACTTCCCGCCGCAAACATGGGACTCATAACGGAAGACGTTGCCGTAAATGCCATCACAGGAAGTACCGGTGCTGGTCAGAAACCCACTGCCACCACTCATTTCTCATGGCGTATGGGCAATATGAGCATCTACAAGGCATTCAAGCATCAGCATGTGCCGGAGATTAAGCAGAGTTTGCGTCAGGTGCAAGGACATCTTGATGCCGACATCGATTTTATCCCGTATAGAGGAGACTTCGCCCGTGGCATCTTCGCCACCGAGGTCATCAAGACCGACCGACCTATAGAGGAAATCGTAGAGGGATACAAGGCATTCTACAAGGATGCACGCTTCACTCATTATGTGGATAAGGCTATCGACATGAAGCAGGTGGTGAACACCAACAAGGCGCTCGTGCATTGCGACAAGTATGGCGACAAACTGCTTGTCACCTCTACCATCGACAACCTCTTGAAGGGAGCTGTGGGACAGGCTGTTCAGAATATGAATATCATGTTCGGAATAGATGAGGCCACGGGATTGAATTTGAAGGCTAATGCCTTCTAAAAATATTAAGAATTAATAGTTAAGAAAGAATGAATTTATTCGATGTATATCCCTTATTCAATATAAATATCGTAAAAGGTAAGGGCTGTAAGGTATGGGACGACAATGGTCAGGAATATCTTGACATCTACGGCGGACATGCCGTGATAAGCATTGGTCACTGCCATCCCCATTATGTAGAGATGATGACCGACCAGTTGAACAAATTAGGATTCTACTCCAACTCGGTTATCAACAAACTGCAACAGCAGTTGGCAGAGCGTCTCGGTAAGATTAGCGGTTATGACGACTATCAGCTATTCCTCATCAACAGTGGAGCCGAGGCAAATGAGAATGCACTGAAGTTGGCATCCTTCAAGACAGGCCGCACCCGTGTGCTCTCTGCCGAAAAGGCATTCCATGGCCGCACATCATTGGCAGTGGAGGTGACCAACAACCCGAAGATTATCGCCCCTATCAATGCCAATGGCCACACCACCTATCTCCCTATCAACGACATAGAGGCATGGGAGAAGGAATTGGCCAAAGGCGATGTATGTGCTTGTATCATCGAATGTATTCAGGGTGTTGGCGGCATCCGACTTGCCACTCCCGAGTTTGCACAGGCTTTGCAGACACTATGTAAGAAATACGGAGCCATACTGATATGCGACGAGATACAGTGCGGATATGGCCGTAGCGGTAAGTTCTTTGCCCATCAGTGGCTCGACATCCGTCCCGACATCATCACATGCGCCAAGGGTATAGGCAACGGATTCCCGATGGGAGCCGTACTCATCTCTCCCGATTTCAAACCCGAATACGGACAGTTGGGCACTACCTTCGGTGGCAATCATCTGGCTTGTACTGCTGCCTTGGCTGTTATCGACGTTATGGAGCAGGAGAATCTCGTGGAGAACGCTCGTGAGGTGGGTGATTATCTTCTCGACAAGCTTCAGGAACTGCAGAAGACGGAGAAGCATATCGTTGATGTTCGCGGACGCGGACTGATGATTGGTATCGAGCTCGACATCCCTCATAAGGACGTGCGCTCACATCTGCTCTTCGACGACCATATCTTCACAGGATGCGCATCCACAAACATCCTCCGACTGTTGCCGCCACTCTGCTTCAGCAAGGAGATGGCAGACACATTCATAGAAAAACTCAAACACATTTTACGAACAATTTAAAGAACATGAAAGTCTCAGTTATCGGTGCAGGAGCCATGGGCGGAGCAATAGCCCAGGGACTGCTCAAGGGAGAGTTTGCAAAGAACTCCGACATCACAATCGCCGACCCCTCGCAGAAGGTGATCGACCAGTTTGCAGAAACAGGTGCCAGTATCACTACTGACAACAACATAGCCGCCGAGTCGTCGGACATCGTCAATGTGGTGGTAAAACCATGGCTTGTGAAACCCGTACTCGAAGGCATCAAGTCGTCGCTCAACTATAAGAAGCAAATCCTCGTGGTAGTTGCCGCCGGAGTGACATCCGAACAGATAAAGGAATGGTTGAAGAAGGACGGAGAGGATATGATACCCTTCTTCCTTGTCATCCCCAATATCGCCATTGCATTGCTCAACTCGATGACATTCATCGTTCCCGCCAATGCCTCGGCCGAGAACACCCAACTCATCAAGGAGTTGTACGGCAGTATGGGTGAGGTGATCATCACCGACGAGAAGCATCTCGCAGCCGGCACCACCCTTGCCTCCTGCGGTATAGCCTACGCAATGCGCTATGTGCGTGCTGCATCTGAGGGCGGAGTGGAAATCGGTTTCAAGGCCGACGATGCCAAGGCCATCGTATTGCAGACGGTAAAGGGTGCAGTGGAACTGTTGCAAGCCACCGGCAAGCATCCCGAGGCTATGATCGACCAAGTCACTACCCCCGGTGGTGTCACCATCCGTGGACTCAACGAGATGGAGCATGCCGGATTCACAAGTGCCGTCATCAGGGGCTTGAAGGCTGGATTATCATCCAAATAACTATATAATATTATGCATGATGCAATAAAACAAATCGGAGAAAGACTCCGTGGACTGCGTGACGTACTCGACATTCCCGCCGAGGACGTTGCGCAATTGTGCGATTTAGACATCGACACATACATGAGAATGGAAGCGGGAGATGGTGAGCTGTCTATCAGCAACTTACAGAAGATTTCCAAGAAATACGACATTGCCCTCGATGTACTTCTCTTTGGCGAAGAGCCACACATGAGTCATTATTTCCTCACCCGCAATGGCCAGGGCATGAGTGTGGAGCGCCGAAAGGAGTATAAGTATCAGAGCCTTGCCAGCGGATTCCGCGGACGTACTGCCGACCCCTTTATGGTGACTGTCGAGCCTAAGCCGGATGATCATCCTCTGCATGCCAACTCCCACCAGGGGCAGGAGTTCAATTTCATCACCGAGGGTCGTCTCGAACTGACCATCGGCAAGAAGACACTCGTGCTTAATCCTGGAGACAGCATCTACTTTGATGCCACACAGCCCCACTGTATGCGTGCCCTCGACAATGCGCCCGTGAAATTCCTTGCTATCATCTTTTAACACTAAGAGACCATGATTGAAAAATTCCTAAAACAAACCCAATTTACCTCTCAGGAAGACTACGAGAAGAACCTCGAGTTTATCATTCCTGAGCATTTCAACTTCGCCTACGACGTGATGGACGAGTGGGCAAAGGAAAAACCTGAAAAACTGGCATTGCTGTGGACCAACGACGAGGGAGATTGTATCCGCTTCTCATTCAATGATATCAAAGAACAGAGCGACCGAGCAGCTGCATATTTCATGCAGTTGGGCATCGGCAAGGGAGACATGGTGATGCTGATACTAAAGCGTCGCTATGAGTTTTGGATTTCAATGCTCGCCTTGCACAAGATAGGGGCAGTGGCTATACCAGCCACCCACATGCTCACCACCCACGACATCGTATATCGCAACAACCGAGCCAGTGTGAAGGCTATCATCTGTGCCGGTGAGGAATATATTATGCAACAAGTGGAAGGGTCGAAAGCCGAGAGTCCCACTCTCAAGACTCTTGTCAGCATAGGGCCCAAGCAGGCAGAAGGTTTCCACGACTGGCACAAGGAGTGGAACGATGCACCAGCCTTCGTGCGTCCGACAGAGAAGAACGACAACGACGACACCATGCTGATGTATTTCACCAGCGGAACAAGCGGAGAACCCAAGATGGTGGCACATGATTTCCTCTATGCCATGGGTCATCTCACCACAGGTGTATATTGGCACAACCTCGGTGAGGACAGCATTCACCTTACAGTTGCCGACACCGGTTGGGGCAAGGCTGTATGGGGAAAGATGTACGGACAATGGTTTGCCGGAGCTGCCGTATTCGTATTCGACCACGAGAAATTCACAGCCGACAAGATACTTCGCCAGATAGAGAAATACCGCATCACGTCGTTCTGTGCGCCTCCTACAGTATATAGATTCCTCATCCATGAGGACTTCTCACATTACGACCTGTCGTCACTACGCTATTGTTGTACAGCCGGAGAGGCACTCAATCCAGCCGTATTCGACAAGTTTAAGGAGCTCACAGGCATATCCCTTATGGAAGGCTTCGGACAGACGGAAACGACGATGACTCTCGGCACAATGCCCTGGACCAAACCGAAACCAGGATCTATGGGTCTGCCCAATCCTCAATATGACATCGACCTCATTAAGCCCGACGGCACTCCTTGCGAAGACGGTGAAAAGGGTGAGATTGTCGTCAGGACTAATGCAGGTAAACCAGTAGGTCTGTTCAAATATTATTATCGTGACGACGAATTGACACATAATGTTTGGCACGATGGACTATATCACACAGGAGATGTGGCATGGCGTGACGAAGACGGCTATTATTGGTTTGAGGGACGTATCGACGATGTCATCAAGTCGAGCGGTTATCGCATTGGTCCGTTTGAGGTGGAGAGTGCACTTATGACTCATCCCGCAGTAGTAGAGTGTGCCATCACCGGTGTGCCCGACGAAATCCGCGGTATGGTGGTCAAGGCAACAGTCGTACTCCACAAGGACTGGAAGTCAAAGGCGGGAGACGAATTGATAAAAGAACTTCAAAATCACGTAAAGCACGTGACAGCACCATATAAATATCCACGAATCATCGAGTTCGTTGACGAGTTGCCCAAAACCATCAGCGGCAAGATACGACGAGTGGAGATCAGAGAGAAGGATAACAAAAAATGAAAATTGTAATAAAGGTGGGCAGCAATGTGCTCACACGTTCTGACGGTCATCTCGACATCACGCGCATGTCGTCAATCATTGACCAGATAGCATGGCTCAAGCAGCAGGGGCACGATGTGATACTCGTGTCGTCAGGAGCCGTGGCTTGTGGTAGGCGCGAACTGAAGGTGAATCACGATCTCGACACTGTGGAGCAACGACAATTGTTTTCCGCTCTTGGTCAGGTGAAGCTCATTGGTCTATACTACGACCTTTTCCGTGAGCATCATCTGCACATCGGACAGATACTGACTATGAAGGAAAACTTCAACCCGGGAGAGCAGTATGAAAACCAAAAGGCTTGTATGACAGTGATGCTCGAAAACGATGTAATACCAATCGTCAACGAGAACGACACTGTGAGCGTCACCGAACTTATGTTTACCGACAACGATGAACTGAGTGGATTGATTGCCCAGATGATGCAGGCCGACATGCTCATTCTTCTGAGCAATATCGACGGTATCTACACTGGTCATCCCGACGACCCGCAATCGGAGATAATCCCTGCGGTTGCTCCTGGTCGCGACCTCAGCGAATATATCCAGACGGAGAAGAGCGCATTCGGTAGAGGCGGCATGCATTCCAAATATACCACCGCCACCCGAGTTCAGCAGTCGGGTATTAAGGTAATCATTGCAAATGGAAAACGTGAGAATATACTCATAGATCTTCTCACAAATAAGGATAACACTCCACATACCATTTTTCTGAATTAGGAATTAGGGATTAGGAATTAGGAATTGAAATGAATGAATCACTAAAAAGAACAAAAGCAGCGAGCCGCCTATTGGCGACAATCGCTGATGACAAGCGCAACGAGATTCTCCTCGCTGTGGCAGATGCCATTATCGCCAACAAGCAGACCATCCTTGAGGCTAATGCCAAGGACCTTGCAAAGATGGATCCAAAGAATCCGCTTTACGACCGTCTGCAGCTCACCGACAAGCGACTTGAGGATATCGCCTCCGACATGCGCAACGTGAGCAAGCTGCCGTCGCCCTTAGGTCGTGTTCTTAAGGAGAGTACACTCCCCAATGGATTGCGACTCAAGCGAGTGAGCGTACCGTTTGGTGTTATTGGTATGATTTACGAAGCTCGTCCCAATGTCACATTCGATGTCTTCTCGCTTTGCTTCAAGAGTGGCAATGCGTGTGTGCTTAAGGGAGGCAAGGATGCCGACAACAGTAATCGTGCCGAGGTAGAAATTATCCATCAGGTGTTGGAGGCAAATGGTGTCAATCCTGATGTGGTCACCCTTATGGAAGCCACACATGAGGCTACGGCTGAGATGCTCAATGCCGTAGGATACATCGATGTGTGCATTCCCCGAGGCGGTCGCAAACTGATTGACTTTGTGCGCGATAATGCCAAGGTGCCAGTAATCGAGACTGGAGCCGGTGTGGTGCATGCTTACTTCGATGAATTTGGCGACCTCGATATGGGAAAACGTATCATCGACAATGCCAAGACTCGACGCGTAAGTGTGTGCAATGCCCTTGATTGCCTCATCATCCACCGCTCGCGACTTGCCGACCTGCCCGCATTATTGGAACCAGTGGAAAAGAAAAACGTGAAGATCGTATATGACGATTTCGGCACTGAGTTTATGGACTACAAGATGGCAGTGAAGGTGGTGGATTCCATCGACGAGGCCATCGAGCATATTGCCACCTACGGTTCAGGTCATAGCGAATGTATCATCACCAACAACAAGGACAATGCCAAGAAGTTTCAGCAGTTGGTGGATGCAGCCTGTGTATATGTCAATGCTCCTACGAGTTTCACCGATGGAGCACAATTCGGACTTGGAGCCGAGATAGGCATAAGCACACAGAAGTTGGGTCCTCGCGGTCCGATGGGCCTTGAAGAGATTACCACCTACAAGTGGCTTATCGAGGGAGAAGGGCAAGTAAGACAATAATTAATGAGTAATAAAAGGAAGTTATGATAGGAAGTTATGATGGGAAGTTATAAGGAGCCAAATGTTTATACGCAAAGGTATTGGCCCATCATAACTCCCCATCATAACTCCCCAAAAATAACTCCCCATCATAACTCCAAAAAAATAACTCCCCAAAAATAAAAAAAGGTATGAAAACATTTATGAACGTAGAAGACCTCGGAGACCTCCAGAAGGCACTCCTTGAGGCAGAAGAGATAAAGAAAGACAGGTTTAAGTATCAGAACCTCGGTAAGAACAAGACCCTGATGATGGTGTTCTTCAACAATTCATTGCGCACACGCCTTTCCACCCAAAAGGCAGCAATGAATCTCGGAATGAACGTCATCGTGCTCGACGTGAATGCCGGAGCATGGAAATTGGAGACCGAACGTGGAGTGATTATGGATGGCGACAAGAGTGAGCACCTGCTCGAAGCCATTCCCGTGATGGGTTGCTATTGCGACCTCATCGGAGTGCGCTCCTTTGCCGGTCTCACCGATCGTGAATACGACTATGCCGAAACCGTCATCAACCAGTTTATCAAGTATAGCGGACGTCCGGTATTCGCTATGGAGTCGGCCACAGTACATCCCTTGCAGGCCTTTGCCGACCTCATCACCATCAAGGAGAATTTTGTTCCTACGGATGAAAAGAAGCGTCCCAAGGTTGTCCTCTCATGGGCTCCCCATTGTCGCGCATTGCCACAGGCCGTACCCAATTCATTTGCCGAATGGATGAATGCCGCCGATGTTGACTTTGTTGTGACTCATCCCGAGGGATATGAACTCGACCCGAAGTTTGTGGGCAACGCCCGTGTGGAATACGACCAGATGAAGGCACTCGAGGGAGCCGACTTTGTATATGCCAAAAACTGGAGCTGCCCGGGAGTGAGCAATCCCGCCGACTATGGCAAGATTATCTCCAAGGATATGTCATGGACTATTGATGCCGCCCACATGGCAGTTACCGACGACGGAAAGTTTATGCACTGCCTACCCGTTCGCCGTGGTCTCATCGTCACAGATGATGTCATTGAGAGCAAGAACTCACTTGTCATCCCCGAGGCAGCCAATCGCGAGATTTCAGCCACAGTGGTTATCAAGCGCATGCTCGAAAGTCTGTAATTATGGCAGCTCATAATGACTTGGGCAAATGGGGCGAAGAAATGGCAGCCCGCTATCTTATGGATAACGGGTATGCCATTCTCGAACGCGACTGGCGCTACCAGCGTCGCGATCTCGACATCATTGCATCAAAAGACGGGATGTTAGTGATTGTTGAGGTAAGGACCCGCAGTAACATAAATTATTTGCAGCCCGAGGAATCAGTGGATTATCATAAGATAAGGTCAATATCCATTGCTGCCAATGCCTACGTGAAAGGGCATAGGGCGAATGCCTCCCTACGTTTCGACATTATTGCAGTCACCGGTTCACCTGGGGCGAAATATCATATCAACCACATTCCCGACGCATTCTATCCGCCTGCAAGATAATCACTCATAAAATATATCTAACTACAAACTATATATGAAGAACTTTAAATTATCAACAACGAAAATGGTGGGCACACTTTTATTTGCCACCATTAGTATGACAACCGCCTTGGCACAAACAACCCCCAAGGTGGAGTATTTCGGCATTTCAGACGTAAGACTCACGAGAAGTGCATTCAAGCATGCAGAGGATATGGACATCCAATATCTTCTCGCCCTCAATCCCGACCGACTTCTCGCTCCTTATCTCAAAGGCGCAGGTCTCACCCCCAAGGCAGACAACTACACCAACTGGGAGAATACCGGTCTTGACGGACACATCGGAGGACATTACCTTTCTGCCCTCTCCTTTATGTATGCCGCCACTGGCAATGAGGAGATAGGAAGACGTCTCGACTATGTGCTTTCCGAATTGAAACGTTGTCAGGACACTGCCGGCGACGGCTATCTATGCGGTGTGCCCGACGGACGAAAGATGTGGAAGGAGATAGAGCAAGGCAATGTAAGGGCAGCCACCTTCGGTCTTAACGACCGTTGGGTGCCTCTGTATAATATCCACAAGATTTATGCCGGATTGCGCGATGCCTATCTTGTGGCACATCGCGAGGAAGCCAAGGACATGCTCGTGAAACTCACCGACTGGATGGAGCGCACCACAGCCAACCTCTCTGACGCTCAGATGCAGGACATGCTAAGAAGTGAACATGGAGGTCTCAACGAAACATTTGCCGATGTGGCAGCCATCACAGGCGACAAGCGCTATCTCACACTTGCACATCGCTTTAGTCATGACATCATACTCAATCCTCTGCTTAAGCAAGAAGACAAACTGACTGGTATTCATGCCAATACACAGATACCTAAGGTTATTGGATTCAAGCGCATTGCCGACATCGAGAAGAACGACGATTGGAGCAAGGCTGCCGACTTCTTCTGGCATACCGTTGTCAACAACCGTTCGATTACTATCGGTGGCAATAGTGTGTATGAGCATTTCCATCCTGCCGACAACTTTGAGCCGATGCGCACCAGCGAACAGGGACCCGAGACGTGTAATACATATAATATGTTGCGCCTCACCAAGATGCTCTATGCCACCTCAGCCGATGCAAAATATATGGACTACTATGAGCGCGCACTCTTCAATCATATCCTATCTACACAAGACCCTGTGCAAGGAGGATTTGTATATTTCACCCCAATGCGCTCCGGACACTATCGCGTGTATTCGCAACCACAGACGAGCTTCTGGTGTTGTGTGGGTAGCGGACTGGAGAATCATGCCCGCTATGGCGAGATGATATATGCCCACAAGGGCAACGACCAGCTATATGTCAACCTTTTCATCCCCTCAACACTCGAATGGGGCGACATCAACATCGAGCAGTCAACATCCTTCCCCGATGAAGAAGGCACAAGCGTCATCGTCACCTCAAAAAAAGGAAAAAACAAGAAGTTCACGCTTAACATTCGCGTACCGGAATGGGTGAATGAGGGAGAGCTCTCGCTCACAATCAACGGCAAGACCGAGAAGGTGAATATTGCCGACGGATATGTCAAGGTGAATCGTTCGTGGAAGGATGGCGACAAACTGCACATCTCCATGCCCATGCACCTGAGAGCCATCGACATGCCCGACAACTCCCACAACTACTCCTTCCTCTATGGTCCTATCGTCCTTGCCTCACGTATGGGCACCCAACGTCAGGACGGCATGTTTGCCGATGACAGTCGTGGAGGCCATATCGCCCAAGGTCCTCGCCTTCCGCTACAGAATATGCCAGTGGTAGTGGGCAGTACAGAGGACATACTGTCACATATCACAAAGACAGACGGCAAGATGGAGTTCACCCTCAAGGGAGTGAGTCCAGAAAACTATGAGGGTATGAAACTCGAACCGTTCTATCGCATACACGAATCACGCTATATGGTGTATTGGCCCGTGTTGTCAGCCTCAGAGGTGGCAAAGCGTCAGGAGGAAGTGGCACGCCAAGAGAGTATAGCCCAAGCACTTGAGGCACGCACAGCCGACAAGGTGACCTGTGGCGAGCAGCAACCCGAGAGCGACCACTTCGTAAAGATGGAATGGAGCGGCACCGGCAATGACGGAGGAGTGCAATGGCGCGAAACCCGCCAGTGGTTCTCCTATCGCATGAAGACCAACGGCCGCAAGGTAACAGCCGTTCGCATAGCCTTCCGTCCCGAGAAAAATCGCGATGCCCGTGTGCTCATCAACGACACAGAAATCGGTTTGTTCTCAACAGCCGACAATGGTGTCATCGAGCTACCCGTGAAGGCAGACGTGATAGGTAAGGCAGAAACCCTCACCCTCAAGATAGCCAAGGGCAATAAGGATATCACTCCGCATATCTACGAAGTGAGACTTATAGCAGAATAATCTAAATGCAATCCTACTCCCAACACTCGATGTCCTTCTCTATTTCGGGCATCATAGAGCGATGGAACTCCGGATTATGGCCTTCTTTCTTTTGTGCTATATAATTGCGCAAGAGGAAGAAGGCTTTTGGTGAGAGTTGGATGATGGCCACAAGATTGACAATCGTCATCACTCCCATCGCCACATCCACAATGCTCCAAGCCTCCTGCAACGACACCAAGGCTCCGGCCATCACCGTCACTCCGGTAATGATACGGAAGAGATTGATATACGACATCTTGCGGGTGATAAACCTGATGTTGGTCTCGCCATAGAAATAGTTGGCGATGATGGTGCTGTAGGCAAAGAGGAAGATGGCCGCAGTGATAAACATGCCACCTGCGGGTCCGATATGATGCTCAAGCGAATATTTGGTAAGAATGATGCCGTCGCGACCGCTGTCATAAATACCCGAGAGCAGGATGATGAAAGCCGTACACGAACAAACGACGATAGTGTCGGTGAACACTCCCAACGCCTGCAGCAGTCCTTGTTTCACGGGATGCGAAGTATGTGCAATGGCAGCAGCATTGGGTGCACTACCCTCTCCCGCCTCATTGCTGAACAGTCCTCGTTTCACTCCCTGCATCACGGCCACTCCAAAGGCTCCACCCACAGCCTGTTCCAATCCGAAGGCACTCTTCACGATGAGAGTTATCATTGCCGGTATCTCGGTGATATTCAGCAATATCACAAACAAGGCTATAATGACATATCCTATGGCCATAAACGGCACGACAATACTTGCGAAATGACTGATGCGACGTATTCCGCCGAAGATGATGATGAGGGTGGCGATAGTGATAGTGAGACCTATCCACTTGGCATCGATGGCGAGCGAGTCGGCAAGGGCGTCACACAGAGTGTTGCTCTGTACCACCTGATTTGCCATACCGAAGGTGATGGTGATGAGAATGGCAAAAAGCACACCCATCCATTTGCGATGCAGTCCATATTGCATATAATAAGCCGGACCGCCATAGAACGAGTCCTCACCCTTGCGCTTGTATAATTGGGCGAGAGTGGCCTCCACAAATGCCGTTGCAGCTCCGAAGAGAGCCATCATCCACATCCAGAACACCGCCCCCGGACCGCCTACGAATATTGCCGATGCCACACCGGCGAGATTTCCAGTGCCCACACGACTTGAGAGTGATACGGCAAAAGCCTGAAACGCACCAATCCTCTGGTCGCCAGGTTTCTCCACTATCACCTTTATCATGTTGCCTATCATGCGAAACTGCACCCCCTTGAGCCTGAGGGTGAAATACAACGCACAGAACACCAGTAGTGTCACGACTACATACGTCCAAAGATAATCATTAAGTACATTCAATAATTCAAACATAATTCAAAACTTTTTTATTTCATATTGGTTTGTGTTATTCTTCTATAGGTATAATCTCACATTTGTTCCATCCAGCCGACCGTCTATATGCCTCCACCGACTCCGATGGCACCTTCAATATTATGCCCTTGGCCTCCTTCTTGTCAAAGATGTCAATGGCATTCTGAGGAACGACCGACATGTTTCTTATCTCTCTTAGCGAAGCGCATCCGAGGAAATTATACTGCCCTATCTCCTTAACATTCTCCGGAATCTCAATCCGCCCGATGGCATGACATTGCCAGAACACCCCACGCTCTATAGAGCGCAATGATGACGGCAGACTCACCGTCGTCAAACTGTCGCATTTGGCAAAGGCGTCGAAGCCGATGCTTTCCACTCCCTCAGGCACATGCATCTCACGTATGGCGGTGATGCTGAAGCAAGCTATCGGTATGCGACGGATAGAGTTGGGCAGTCTCACCGACTCCAACTTGACACACCACCAAAAGGCGGTTGGTCCGATGTATGTCACTCCGTTGGGAATATCTGCCGAAATCATGTTCTTACATTCCTTGAACGCTCCCGCACCTATGCGCCTGAGAGTGCTCGGGAAGCATACCGTCTCCAAATGCATGTCACCCTTGAAAGCACTGTCGGCAATCTCCGTCACATTATATGTACGCCCACGATATTTCACTTGATCGCTGATATATATATTCGGTCGCTCGTTGCCCTTTGTCCTTCCGATGAGCGCACATGTACCGCTATCCTCCGACAACACCATATATCTCATTCCATAGGCATCGCTGAACGTGTCATTTCCTCTCTCCAAATACACTCCCACTGCAGCCGCCATTGCCAGCACTATAGCCATCAGCCACATCCACAGGTGCTTGCCGCCTCTGTTGAGCCTTAGGATAATATCCCCACACGACTGCCATCTTCTCTCCTTGTCGTCATTCAGGCATCCCTCCATAATCTGGCGTATAGTCCTTGACAATTGGTATGTCCTGCCGTTGTCGTTGAGTCTGTTGGCGATATATTCCATCATCTTGCCCACGGCATATATGTCGGTACGTGCATCCACAGAGCCACTCGCCTTCTGTTCGGGAGCGGCAAAGGCGTCGGTCATTCCCGCCGACGATGGATAGCTATAGGAGTAGCTTAGCCCGAGGTCGATGATTCTCACATCCGCATTGATCGATGTGAGCATCACGTTGGATGGCTTGATGTCCATGTGCACCACCTGATTGTTATGTATCTCTTCCAGTCCCTCCAGCAGTTGGCCGAGGAATCTCCTCAGATTGCTCTCTTTGCGGAAAAAATCGGGATGAGTGGAGATAAACACATCCACCGTCTCTCCCTCCACATAGTCCATCACTATGCTGCACTCCCTGGCGTCATCCGTCATCCTCCTGTAACCAACGACATAAGGCGTGTGTTCAGCCAACAAGCTCCCCAGGGCATACTCCTTTCTGAGCATGTCGCGCAAGTCGCCATTATCGAGATACTCCTCTCTGAGCGACTTTCTCATCACCACCCTTCCGTCGATTGTCTCTCTCGCAATGACGCAATAGGCGGATTGCCATTCATTAGTTTTTTTGGCATTGTCTATTGTTATAAACTCCGATGTTTCCACTGCCTATATCAATAATTTTCTTTTTATATCAATCTGAGTCTTCACCTTCTATAAAACGGAAATAAAAAATGAGTTATAACTGGCTGCAAAGATAATAAATTTATCTGATACAACAAAGAATAAAGGTAGAAAAACAGCTAAAAGTGATAAAAATATTGAGATTTAGCCGTTTTTCTCGATTAGAAAATCAGCTAAAAGTGATAAAAATATCGAGATTTAGCCGTTTTTCTCGTCAGATATCATCTCCTTTTATCCATATTTTTTGTTGAGATGATAACTTAGGTCTATAGGGAAAAACCGATTGTGGGGAAGGACTAAAGAAAGTTCTTGGAAAAAAGTGTGGATATTGTTTGGAAGTTCGTGGAAAAAAGTGTATCTTTGCAGCCAAAAGCAATCTACAATGGAATGTAATGCCGAAGAGATAGAAAAGCTCAAGACGTATATCGAAAGTATGTTGGGCAGAAAAATAGAACACCCGCGAGACTTTAAGTATCTCGAAGGGCAAATAGAGTGCTACACTGCAATGAAGATATCAGTGAGCACCCTGAAAAGACTGTGGGGATACGTCAGTTGCGACAGTATGCCAAGCAGTTATGTGCTCGACACGCTTGCCCAAATGGTGGGATTCATGGGATGGAAGGACTTCCTGAAGGGAAGCATCAACGACGATAGCAGCATCCGTATCATGAAACGGAAATTAAAGGCCTCTGCCTTATCGTATGGTGACAAGGTGGTGGTGAAATGGACTCCCATGCGCATGATGGTGGCCAAATACCATGGCAGAGATATGTTTACAGTGGAAACGTCGGAGAACTGCAAACTTATTGCAGGCGACAGTTTCCACTGCTCATTTATCATCGACGGCGAACCGCTTTATCTCACAGATGTATATCATCCTGGCATACAAGTTTGCGACTATGTATGCGGCAAGATGGGTGGAGTGAAATGGGATGTCATCATGGATGAGAATAACCAATAATATATGTGTCCTTGAAGCCAAAAACATCTGTCTTCCATTCAAGGCCGCCTGACAATAGACGATCTTTTCAAATAA
>SAMEA3663103__coassemble_273_pt1 | contig 29114 bp, 31 predicted proteins | sample SAMEA3663103__metabat2_low_PE_014 | metagenome-assembled genome bin SAMEA3663103 (sample SAMEA3663103) | pig gut metagenome | biome: pig gut; feature: pig-associated habitat; material: faeces | place: France | collected 2012 | reverse complement strand
TGTCGGCACCAATTCCCTGGCGCACCATATTCACGTCGGCACCGACAAGTTCGCACAGATTTGCTATATCATTCATAAATGAAATACGAGTGGCAAGCATTGAATTGGCTGCATATTTGGTCATCTCAGCCGACGGAATATCCATGAAAATGACACGGAAATTGTTGATCAAGAACGGTTTGTAGAGCTTGGTCAAGGTTTTCTTGGCCTTCTCGCTTTCCACTCCCACAACAACTCTGTCGGGCGACATGAAATCCTTTATGGCATTGCCTTCCTTGAGGAATTCCGGATTACTTGCCACGTCGAATGGAATATCCACTCCGCGCTTGTCGAGTTCCGCCTGGATTGTTTCGCGCACCTTGCGGGCAGTTCCCACGGGCACAGTACTCTTGGTCACTACAACAAGGTAGCGGTTGAGATTCTCACCGATGGTCTTTGCCACCTGGAGCACATATTTCAGATCGGCGCTTCCGTCCTCATCGGGTGGAGTTCCCACGGCCGAGAACACTATTTCCTGGTCGTTCAGAACAGAAGCCAAATCAGAAGAGAACTTCAATCTGCCGGCTTTCACATTCTTCATTACTAGTTCGTCAAGTCCTGGTTCGTAAATAGGAATATCACCGTTATTCAGACGTTCAATCTTCTTCTCGTCAACATCGATACATGTCACGTTGGCACCTGTATCAGCAAAACATGTGCCCGAAACAAGTCCTACATATCCAGTTCCTACTATTGCTATATTCATAATGTTGGTAGTTTTAAAATAGTTGAGTGAATTTAATAAAGTGAATAAATATCGTGGATTTAAAACAGTTCGGCATCCTTTAGGGCAAGCGCACTCAGATCCTTGGCACTTGTAAGGATGTCCTTGGCGTCGATAGGCCATTGGATGGCAAGGTCGGGATCGTCGAAACGAATACTTGCTTCGGCCTGTGGCGCATAAGAATTGTCAACCTTATAGGTAAAAACAGCTTCGTCGCTCAGCACCAAGAATCCATGGGCAAATCCGCGCGGGATAAAGAACTGGCGCTTGTTTTCATCGCTCAGTTCCACCATGACATGCTTGCCAAACGTAGGACTGTTGCGCCTGATGTCCACAGCCACGTCAACCACGCGTCCCTTAATCACGCGCACAAGCTTTGCCTGTGAAAAACTGCCCTTTTGATAATGCAGGCCGCGGAGCACTCCATAGGACGACTTCGACTCGTTGTCCTGGATAAAGTCAACATGTCCTACATGCTGCTCAAACTCTTCCTTCTTCCATGCCTCGAAGAAATATCCGCGGGCATCGTTGAAAACCTTCGGCTGGATAATCCAAACACCATCAATTTCTGTTTTAATATAGTCCATAAAATTACCTTAAAATTCAAATTTTGGTGCAAAAGTAAGCAAAAATATTGGAATAATGAAAGCTTTTTGGCTTTTTTACTCATTTTAGGCAAAAATTATTTGGTTTTTTCAGATAAATGCAGTAATTTTGCAGTCGTGATTGAATTAGAGAGACATATAGAAATACTTCTACTCGACAACGACTGTGTCATTGTTCCAGGACTTGGCGGGTTTACAGCACATCATGTGGAAGCGCGTTACGACGAGGCTGACGGTGTGTTCTTGCCCCCATTGCGCACACTCGGATTCAACCCTCAGCTCAAAATCAACGACTCGCTTCTTGTGCAATCTTACATTGAAGCCTACGATATAAGTTATCCTGAAGCCCTGCGCAGGATTGAGAGTGAGGTGGACGAGTTGTGCCAACGATTGGCCAACGACGGATACTATGAAATGACCGACATAGGAGTGCTCGAGGTGAATGAAGACGGCAATACCATCTTTACCCCATGCGAGGCAGGAATACTGACTCCGGGATTGTATGGGTTGAGTTCGTTTGAGATGAAACCGATGGTTACGGATGTGGCGGAGGAAACAAGTGCAAGCGCCCCGAAAGCGAATAGTGTGACAACTGTTCCCCTCACAACCAAAGTGTTCGACCAACCCCAACCGCAACAGTCGGAAGAGGAAAACGACACTGACAGTATCGGCGAAGAAGAAACCGAGAAGACTATCTGTATAAAGGTGTCGTGGTTGAGAAACGCTGGTATCACCGCTGCAGCTGCCATCATGCTGTTGTTGGTGTTCTTGCCAATATCCCATTCCGGACTTCAGAATGTCAATATCGGTGACTTCAACGGAACATCATTCTTCAGCAAACTGATTCCTAAGGACTCGCAGATGAACAATATCAACATAAGCGAGATAAAGTCGGGCAAAAAGGGATCGGCAGTGAAGGACATTGACAAGGATTCCCAAAAGAAATCCATAAAGGAAGCTGTTGAAGATTCAATGAAAGATTCAATGAAAGATTCCGGAGAAAACTCTATAAAAGATTCCAGGAAAACCTCAGAGAACAACTCCGGAAAAACCTCAGAGAAAGCCTCAGTGAAGACAGACACATTCTGCATCGTCTTGGCAAGTTGCATTCCGCAGAAAAATGCCGAGAGATATGTTGAGCAGTTGCACAAGAAGGGATTCGACAAAGCCTATACGATGGTCAACAACAAGATGGTGAGAGTAATCTATGGCAACTACACATCTGAGAACGATGCTTACAACGAGTTGCAGAAGATACGCTCCAACGACGAGTTTGAACAGGCTTGGATATTAAAAAAGAAATAAGAGAAAAATTTAAGATAACAGGATTACGAAGGTGAAAAGAGTAAGATGCCCCAAATGTGACAATTATATCACATTCGACGAAACGAGATACACAGAAGGACAGTCGCTCGTATTCGAGTGCCATGAATGCGGCAAGCAGTTTGGCATACGCATAGGAACCTCAAAACTCAAGGCAACGCAGAAGGAGGATAATCCCGACGAAAACGCCAATGCCAACGGTGTCGGTTCGATTGTGGTAATCGAAAATGTGTTCCATTACAAGCAGGTGATTCCGCTGAAGATGGGAGACAATGTCATTGGCAGATACATGAAGGGCAGCAAAACCAATACGCCCATCGAAACCAACGACCCGAGTATCGACATTAACCACTGCACCATCAGTGTGAGTCGCGACAAAAAGGGCAAACTGAAATATATTCTCAGGGACGGTCCGAGCTACACAGGCACATTCGTGGACAACCAGATACTCGGCGACAGGGAAAGACGAGTGATCGAAAACGGAACACTCTTCACTATCGGAGCTACGAGCATCATCCTCAAAACTCCCGAGGAAGAGGAAAATTTGTAATTTACATAAAAAAAACAATAAAGTATAGAAAGAATGAAACCAACGGCAATACTTCTGCTGCACTGTCCTGACCAACAGGGCATCATCACGGAGATAACCAAATTCATAACGGATAATCTGGGCAACATCGTCTATCTCGACCAATATGTTGACCGCGAGGACGGTGTGTTTTTCATGAGAATCGAATGGGAACTCGACAAGTTCCTCATCCCACGTGAAAAGATAAAGGAATACATCGACACTCTCTATGCCCAGAGATACGATATGACAGCCAATCTTTATTTTAATGATGTCAAGCCTCGCATGGCTATATTCGTGAGCAAGATGAGCCACTGTCTCTACGACCTTCTCGCAAGATACAAGGCCGGGGAATTTAATGTAGATATACCATGCATCGTCAGCAATCACGAGGACTTGAGATACGTGGCTGAGCAGTTTGACATTCCATATTACGTGTGGTCTATCAAAAAAGACCACTCCAACAAGGCTGAAGTGGAGCAACAGGAGATGGAACTGCTGAAGAAGGAGAAAATCACATTCATCGTATTGGCAAGATACATGCAGATTATCTCCGACGACATGATTGCCAGTTATCCCAACCACATTATTAATATACATCATTCGTTCCTTCCGGCATTCATCGGTGCCAAGCCCTATCATCAGGCATGGGAAAGAGGTGTGAAGATCATCGGTGCCACAAGTCATTATGTGACTGCCGAACTGGATGCCGGACCGATTATCGAGCAGGATGTGGTGAGAATCACTCATAAGGACAATCCCGAGAGTCTTGTGCTCAAAGGCCGTGACCTTGAGAAAATCGTTCTTTCGCGTGCCGTCAAAAAGCATATCGAGAGAAAAATCCTCACCTATCACAACAAGACGATAATCTTTAGTTAGGAATGAGGAATTAGGGATTAGGAATTTGGGATTCTTTGCCAATTAATAATTTGGAGTTATGAATGTAGCTATTGTAAAATACAACGCAGGCAATATCTATTCGGTGGTCAACGCACTGAGACGAATGGGTATAGAGCCCGACCTCACCGACTCGCCCGAGAAATTGATGGCAGCCGACAGGGTGATTTTCCCTGGTCAGGGAGAGGCTCACGGCGCCATGCAATATCTTAAGGAGCGACGTCTCGACGAGGTGATTCGCAACCTGCGCCAACCAGTTTTCGGTATATGCGTAGGACAGCAACTGCTCTGCCGCCATTCCGAGGAAGGCAACACGGATTGTATTGGAGTATTTGACGCCGAAGTAAAAAAATTCGTTGCCAAGCGCCACGAGGATAAGATTCCCGCCATGGGATGGAACAGGCTCACCAACTTGTCGTCGCCATTGATGAAGGGAATAAACGAGGGTGACTACGTGTATTTCGTGCATAGCTTCTATGTTCCTTTGTGCGATGCCACTATCGCCACTGCCGACTATATCCAGCCCTATAGCGCATGTATGCATAAGGACAATTTCTATACGGCACAGTTCCACCCCGAGAAAAGCGGAAAGGTGGGAGAAAGAATTATACAGAACTTCTTAGACATTGAAAGAATATGATAGAACTCATACCTGCCATAGATATAATCGACGGAAAATGCGTTCGTCTGACCAAGGGCGACTACGACACCAAGACCGTATATGCTGACGACCCGGTGGAAATGGCTATCCATTTCGAGAAAACGGGATTCAAGCGTCTTCATATTGTGGATCTTGATGGCGCAAAGTCAAAGCATATCGTGAATGTTGACGTGCTGAGAAGAATCACACAAGCCACTTCGCTCATCGTGGATTTCGGCGGAGGCATCAAGACCGACGAGGATATCCAGGCAGCATTCGACAACGGTGCTCACATGGTGACGATTGGGTCGGTGGCTATTTCCCATCCCGAACAGTTTGCCGGATGGCTCGACAGATATGGTGCCGACAGAATCATTCTTGGAGCTGACGTAAGAAACGGGAAAATATCTATCAACGGATGGAAAGAGGATTCCACTCAGGACCTGTTGCCGTTCCTCGCGTATTATATAGAAAAAGGTGTAAAGAACGTTTTGTGCACCGAAATATCCAAGGACGGAATGCTCAGCGGACCAGCCACTCAACTCTATGCCGACATCATGAAGAAGTATCCGCAACTCAATCTCATTGCCAGCGGCGGTGTTTCTTCTGAAGAGGATATCTACGAGCTCAATCGCAACGGTGTGCCTTCGGTAGTGTTTGGCAAATCAATATATGAAGGCAAAATTGATCTTCAACAAATTGTTGCATGGGCAAAGCATAACGGTTTGGCTAAGAGAATCATACCATGCCTTGATGTCAAGGACGGACAAACCGTAAAAGGCACAAACTTCGTTAATCTGCGTCATGCCGGCGACCCGGTGGAACTCGGTAAGGCATACAGTGATGCAGGAGCCGACGAACTCGTGTTCCTCGACATTACTGCCAGTTTTGAGGGCAGAAAAACATTCACCGACATGGTGACGCGTGTGGCTGCCGAGATAAACATCCCGTTTACGGTGGGTGGTGGTATTAACGAACTCGCCGACGTGGAGCGCCTGTTATATGCCGGTGCCGACAAGGTTAGCATCAATAGTGCAGCATTACGCCGACCGGAACTCATCACCGAGATAGCCAACAGATTTGGATCGCAAGTGTGTGTATGCGCCATCGACGCGCGTCATGATCCCGACGGATGGCATTGTTATCTGAAAGGCGGACGTGAGCGCACTGAGCGCCAACTCTTCGAATGGGCACGCGAGGCGCAAGACCGCGGAGCTGGTGAGATTCTCTTCACAAGTATGGATCACGATGGTGTAAAGGAAGGATATGCCAACGAAGCCTTGGCAAGACTTGCCGCAGAACTGTCGATTCCGGTAATCGCCAGTGGCGGAGCGGGCAAGAAGGAGCATTTCCTCGACGCATTCACCAAAGGGCATGCCGATGCTGCTCTCGCTGCCAGTGTATTCCATTTCGGCGAGATACCTATCCCAGAACTCAAACAATACCTCAACAATGAGGGAGTGAACGTGAGAATATGATATCGCTACATGAAATAAAAAATTAAATAATAAATATATGGAAATCGATTTCGAAAAAATGGGCGGACTTGTTCCCGCTATCATCCAGGATGCAAAGACAAAAACGGTGCTGATGCTCGGTTATATGAACAAAGAGGCATACGACAAGACAACCAAGACAGGCAAGGTGACTTTCTTCAGTCGTTCGCGCCAGTGTCTATGGACAAAGGGAGAAACATCAGGCAACTTCCTTGAACTGGTTGACATTATGGTTGACTGCGACAACGATACTCTGCTCGTAAAGGTAAATCCCACAGGCCCGACATGCCACAAAGGCACCGACACCTGTTGGGGAGAGAAGAATGAGGCTAATCCCCTACTCTTCCTCACTTTCTTGCAGGATTTCATCAACATTCGTCATGAGGAAATGCCCGAAGGCAGCTATACCACCTCGTTGTTCAAAGACGGTATCAACCGTATGGCACAGAAGGTGGGCGAAGAGGCTCTCGAAGCTGTCATCGAGGCATGTAACGGTACCAACGGCCGACTGATCTACGAGGGTGCCGACATGATCTACCATCTCATCGTGCTGCTCACCAGCAAGGGACTTCGCATCGAAGATCTCGCCAAAGAACTGCAGGTAAGACACGATCCTAATTGGCATAAGCATTAATTAAAATATCAATCAAAATATTATGCTGATAAACTATAAGAATGTCAATGTCTTCCAGACGGGCGACGAACCGGTTCTTGCCAACGTGAATTTCCATGTTGACGAGGGCGAGTTCATATATGTTATCGGTAAAGTTGGTTCGGGAAAGAGTTCGCTGTTGAAGACTCTCTATTTCGAACTTGATGTTGATGAGGCGGATGAGGCTATCGTCATCAATCATGACTTGCTCAAACTTAAGCGCAAGCATATTCCGGCGCTTCGCCGACAGATGGGCATTATCTTCCAGGACTTCCAGTTGCTGGGCGACAGAACTGTTTACAAAAACCTGCGCTTCGTGCTCAAGGCCACTGGATGGAAGGACAAACATGAGATTGACCAGAGAATTCACGAGGTGCTGAACGAAGTGGGACTTGACGACAAGGCCGACAAAATGCCTCACGAACTATCGGGCGGCGAGCAGCAACGTATAGCCATCGCAAGGGCAATACTCAACAAACCGAAGATTATCATCGCCGACGAACCAACTGGTAATCTTGACCCCGAAACAGCTGAGAATATCATAAGAATGCTGAAAGAGATAACTCAGACAGGAACGGCTGTAGTGATGAGCACGCACAATATTCCGCTACTTGACAAATATCCAGGTATCGTGTATCGTTGTGCCGACGGCGCATTGGAGGAGATAACAGATGACTACAACAAAATCAGTATGAATTTTGATGATTCAACAGATAATACGGATAATTAAAAAAGAAATAGAAATATGAAGGTAATGAAATTCGGCGGAACATCCGTCGGCACTCCTCAGAGAATGAAGGATGTGACAAAACTCGTGACTGCATCAGGCAATCCTGTGCTCGTCGTTTTCTCGGCTATGTCGGGAACAACCAACTCACTTGTTGAAATCTCGAACTATCTCTACAAGAAAAATCCGGAAGGAGCCAACGAGGTGATCAACAAACTCGAGCAAAAATACATGAGACATGTTGAAGAACTCTACTCAACAGACGAATGGAAAGAGAACACCCGCAATTTCCTTTATGGAGTGTTCAATTATCTGCGCTCATTCACCAAGGAGCTCTTCACCAGCTTCGAGGAGAAGAGTATCGTGGCTCAGGGAGAAATCATGAGCACTAACATGATTCAGAACTATATGCAGGAGCAAGGCATTAACTCTTGTCTGCTGTCGGCACTCGACTTTATGCGCACCGACAAGAATGCCGAACCCGATTCTTCGTATATCCGTGAGAAACTCTCTGATATTCTCAAGGACAAGGAAGGAGCACAGGTATATATCACCCAGGGATTCATTTGCCGTAATGCCTATGGCGAGATTGACAATCTGCAGCGTGGCGGTAGCGACTATACAGCATCGCTGATTGGTGCTGCTATCAATGCCGAAGAGATACAGATATGGACCGATATCGACGGTATGCACAACAACGACCCGCGCGTGGTTGACAAGACTGCTCCTGTTCATCAGCTCCACTTCGAGGAAGCTGCCGAATTGGCATATTTCGGTGCAAAGATTCTCCACCCGACATGCGTGCAGCCAGCCAAGTTTGCCGGTATTCCCGTGCGACTTCTCAACACCATGGATCCCGAGGCGGAGGGCACAACTATCAGCAACAAAACCGAATTCGGAAAGATCAAGGCTGTGGCTGCCAAGGACAATATCACTGCCATCAAGATCAAGAGTAGCCGAATGTTACTCGCCACAGGGTTCCTGCGCAAGGTATTCGAGATTTTCGAAAGCTATCAGACAGCTATCGACATGGTATGCACATCTGAGGTGGGAGTGTCAATGAGTATCGACAACAATACTCATCTCGACGATATTGTCAACGAACTCAAGAAATACGGCACAGTCACTGTTGACAACGACATGTGTATCATCTGCGTAGTGGGTGATCTCGACTGGAGCAACGTAGGATTTGAAACTCTTGCTACCGAGGCCATGAAGAGTATTCCCGTGAGAATGATCTCATACGGAGGCAGCAACTACAACATCTCGTTCCTTATCAAGGAGAGCGACAAGAAACGCGCGCTCCAGAGCCTTAGCGACACTCTCTTTAATAATTAGGAATTGCTGTGCAAACCGAATGCAGAGCCAAGCTCGCTTGAGCTATGCTGAGGTGTAGCCAGCAATAGACGAAGTCAATTAGGAATTAATAAATTTGAAAATAAGATTTTTTTTAGACACATGCACAACATTGATAAATTTGAAAAAGTAAGAACACCGTTCTACTACTACGACACCGACTTGCTGCGCACTACACTGCGCACTATCAACGAGGAATCTGGAAAGCACGAGGGATTCAAGGTTCATTATGCCATTAAGGCTAATGCCAATCCCAAGTTGCTCGCCATTATCCGTGAGGCTGGACTTGGAGCCGACTGTGTGAGCGGTGGTGAGATCGAAGCTGCATGCAAGGCTGGATTCCCCAGCGACGGTATCGTATATGCCGGAGTCGGCAAAAGCGATTGGGAGATTAATCTCGGTCTTGACAAGGATATCTTCTGCTTCAATGTGGAGAGTCTTGCCGAACTTGATGTCATCAATGAATTGGCAGCTGCCAAGAATAAGGTGGCAAGAGTGGCATTCCGCATCAATCCCAATGTAGGCGCTCACACACACGCCAACATCACTACTGGTTTGGCTGAAAACAAATTCGGTATTGCCATGGAAGACATGGTGAATGTGATTGAAAAGGCTGCCGAGATGAAAAACGTCAAGTTTGTGGGATTACATTTCCATATTGGTTCTCAGATACTTGACATGGGCGACTTCAAGGCTTTGTGCAACCGTATCAACGAATTGCAAGACCAACTTGAGATTCACCACATCATTCCCGAGAACATAAATGTGGGCGGCGGACTTGGTGTTGACTATGAGAATCCCGACCGAGTACCGGTGCCTGATTTCAAGGCGTATTTCGATACCTATGCACGTCATCTCAAACTGCGTCCTGGACAGACACTCCACTTCGAACTCGGTCGTGCAGTAGTGTGCCAATGTGGTTCGCTGATCACTCGCACACTGTATGTAAAACAAGGTTCAGTGAAGAAATTCGCCATTGTGGATGCGGGTATGACCGACCTCATCCGTCCTGCCCTTTATCAGGCATATCACAAGATAGAAAATCTGTCGAGTGATGCTCCTGTTGAGGAATACGACGTTGTTGGTCCTATCTGCGAGTCGAGTGATGTCTTCGGCAAGCAGGTGCCTCTCAATGCTACAAAACGCGGAGACCTAATCGCCATGCGCTCAGCTGGTGCTTACGGAGAGATTATGGCTTCGCAATACAATTGCCGTCCTCTGCCTGTGGGCTATACCACTGAGGACTTGCGCACACTATAATTAATTTGTATGCTAATATTTGACACACTAACAATTACAGTATGTGGTGTGCTCCTGCTCATAGCGGTAGCCACCCCATTCTGTAATGTTCTTTTTAGACGACCCGATTTGGATTCGGAGTCATCTGTATCTAATGGAAAATCAGGCGAAAACATGCAAATGCCCGGTTTTTCTATCATTATCCCCGTCCACAACAATGCGATGGAGATAGAAAGGAATCTGCCCGATTTACTCGAGCAGGAGTATTCAGGAAAATATGAGGTGATTGTAGTTGACGAATCGTCCAACGACGAGACCGAAGATGTATTGAAACGGCTGAAATCACAATATGCCAATCTTTACACTACTTTCATTCCCGACACGAGTCATTATCTGAGTCGCCGCAAACTGTCAATTACCATCGGAGTGAAAGCTGCCAAGTATCCGTGGCTGGTGATAATGTCAGCGGATTGCCATCCGTCGTCGAATAATTGGCTTGCAACAATGGCATCGCATTGCAATAACAACTGCGAATTGATTCTCGGCGAAACAAGATATGATGATAATGCCACCGACTATGAACGACTCGACAACATCAAATCATGGTTTCGCCAACTCAAGAAGGCACAAAACTCAACGGCATACGCATATTGCGGACGAAACCTTGCCGTGCGCCGTGATATATTCATGAAGCATAACGGTTTTTTGAAGAATCTGAAATTTCTGCGCGGTGAATACGACTTTCTTGTCAATGAATATGCCACGCCTTACAATACATCTGTTGCCACAGAGAGCGATGCGCTTGTCATTCGTGAGGCTCCGACAAAAAAAGGATGGATAAACGAAAAACTGTTCTTCATCATGACTTCGCGTCATCTTGAGCGCAGTATGGCGTATCATTTGCCCGTAATCATCGACACGGTTTTGCTGCATGCCACATTCGTGGCGCTCATTGCAGCCATCGGTGTGTCGGCAGTCTTCGGATTATACATAATCACAGCTGCTGCCGGTGTTTCGCTTGTCTTCAACTATCTCATTAAGACATGGATTGCTTCGAAGGCAATGAAAGCCATCGACGAGGATATCGCCGCATGGAAGATTCCATTCCTCGAAATGTCGGAGATATGGCGCAAGACATTCTTGAATATAAAATTCATCAGAAGCAATAAAGAAGATTTCATCAGACGTTAAAGATATAACGAAATGAGAATATTGCATTATTATACGGCAAGCGACAAGATGTCGAAGGATTATATCGACATCTTATCGGGGGCGATGACTCCTCTCAACTATCTCTCGGGAGATAATAGTATTGAGAATGTCAGTGCCTCGTCGTTGCATGATGCGTTAAAGTTGATAAAAAACTCACATGTGGATATCCTGCACTTCCACGGATGCTGGCGCGACTCTGATTTGATTCTCGAGAGAAAGGCCAAGCGAAATAATGTTCGGATTGTGGTATCTCCGCATGGCCAACTGGAGCCGTGGATTATCAAGCAAGATTATTGGAAGAATCATCTTCCGCGTATCATTGCATATCAGAAAAAGATTGTGAGAGATGCTTTCTCTATTGTGGTGATGGGAAAGATGGAGGAAACTTGCATGAAGCGTCTTGATTGGAATCCAAGAATCGAGGTAGTAAAAAACTCTATGATCACCGATACCATCACCGAGAAGGAAATGGCTATCAAGATGCTTAATATATATAATAAGGTGATGGACAGCCAGACATTTGCATTGCTCAACGATGAAGAACGCATTGCCTTCGCAGCATTGATAAAGGCCGGAGTGACTCGCGAGGAAAAATGGCTCACCGACGATGAGAAGGCTTCAATTAGCAGTCTTTCGCCACTTGCATGGCGACGAATAAAGATATATGCTTATCACACGTCGATTGCCGATACAATCTTAGACGCTGAGGATACTATCGGATATAATCATACAGATATAAAACCAGATGCTATTCCGTGCTATTTGCCTAAGGCAGACAAGCCCAAGGGATTGTTCAGTAAGGATGTCAAACCTCTGCCGGCTGTTATCGCCGACGACAAAGGCTATCACACCGACAGTCTCTGTAAGTTTATAAATGTATTGCAAAAACACGCAGCTAACGGTCAGCTCGTGCTAAAGGACATCGTTGAGACTGCATATCAGATGCGTAGAGTGTTGGTTGACGAAACTGCTCTTGTTGAGGAAATGAAACTCAAGGGACTTGACAAGTTTGTCATGAGCCTTATGCAGATTATGAGCGACTATACATGCATGGAAGAAGGATTCATGCTCACTCCTCCCAAGGACAACGCTCGTACGAGAAAACTGGCATCAATGATCGACAATGAATTGCAAATAATATGATATCGGAAGTAATATAAAATAATATATATATGGAAACTAATCCGCAAAAAAATTATCATAAATGCGACATCGACAGGGATATACGCTATCTAAGCCTCCTGTCACAGTCATTTCCCTCGGTGGCAACTGCGAGCACCGAGATTATAAACCTTGAAGCCATACTAAATCTGCCTAAAGGAACCGAGCACTTCATGGCCGACCTGCATGGGGAGTATCAGGCATTCCGCCATATTCTCAAGAATGCCTCGGGAAATATCAAGCGAAAGGTGAACGAACTATTTGGAAACGACATCCGCGAGAGTGAGAAGCAAGAACTCTGCACACTGATATATTATCCGGAAGAGAAACTCGAACTTATCAAGGCTTCAGAGAAAGATATCGACGACTGGTATCATATCACTATCCACCAACTGGTGAAGGTATGCCGGGATGTAAGTAGCAAATACACCCGTTCGAAAGTAAGAAAATCTCTTCCCGCTGATTTCAGTTATATCATCGAGGAACTGCTCCACGAGCGCACCGACGATTATGACAAGGCAAAATATGTGGCAGTAATCGTGGATACTATCATATCCACCGGCAGAGCCGACGATTTCATCATCGCCTTGTGCAATGTCATCCAGCGCCTTGCCATCGACCAACTGCATCTTCTCGGTGACATTTACGACCGAGGACCAGGCGCACATATCATTATGGACACTATGATGAAATATCATTCGTGGGATATACAATGGGGCAATCACGACATTCTTTGGATGGGAGCCACTGCCGGCAATGATGCATGCATCTGTAATGTGTTGCGACTGTCGCTCAGATATGCCAACCTTGCCACACTCGAGGAAGGCTACGGCATAAACCTCGTTCCGCTTGCCACGTTTGCCATGGATGTGTATGGCGATGATCCTTGCACTGAGTTTATTCCCAAACTGCTGAAGGGAATGACTATGGATGAGAAGAACTTGCAGCTCACCGCCAAGATGCACAAGGCTATCAGTGTTATCCAGTTTAAGGAGGAAGCGAAGATCTTCAAGCGTCGCCCCGAATGGAACATGACCGACAGATGTATGTTAGACAATGTTGACTACTCTCGCGGAGTTTGCACCATCGATGGTAAGGAATACGAAATGACAAGCAACTCTTTCCCCACCATCGATCCTGAACATCCCAGCGAACTGACATACGAGGAAAAGTTGCTTATGGGCAAACTGCATCATTCTTTCATGGTAAGCGAAAAACTCCACAAGCATATCTCTTACATCCTCAGTCATGGCTGCATGTATGCTATCTATAACAGTAATCTGCTGTTTCATGCCTCCGTGCCTCTGAATGCCGACGGAACACTAAAGGAAGTGGAACTCTATCCTGGAAAGAAATTCAGCGGTCGCGAACTGATGCAACAGACGGGAATGCTCATTCGTTCGGCTTTCACCAACGATACTCCCGCCGACGAACGGAAATATGCCATCGACTATTTCCTCTATCTGTGGTGCGGCAAGGATAGTCCTTTGTTCGACAAATCTAAAATGGCAACATTCGAGCGGTATTTCCTCACCGACAAGGAGATATATAAAGAAGAGAAAGGCAACTACTTTAAACTGCGCGACAACGAGCAGATATGCGATAGTATTCTCGACGCTTTTGAAGTGAAGGGAGCCAACCGACATATCATCAACGGACATGTGCCTGTGCATGCCTCGAAAGGAGAAAATCCTATCAAGGCCAACGGCAAACTGATGGTTATCGACGGAGGATTCAGTGAGGCTTATCATAAGGAAACGGGAATTGCCGGATATACATTGGTGTATCATAGTCGTGGATTCCAACTTGTTCAGCACGAACCATTTATGAGTGCTTCGGAGTCAATACTCAAGGGCACCGACATCAAGAGCACAACGCAGATTGTTGAGATGTCGGCTCATCGCATGCGTGTGGCCGACACCGACAAGGGAGCAGAACTGCGGATGCAGATTGAAGACCTCAAAAAACTGCTCTATGCCTATCGTCATGGAATCATCAAGGAAAAGAAATGAGAAAGATAATACTTATAACTGGCGGACAACGCTCGGGCAAGAGCCAACAAGCCGAACGACTTGCACTCTCGCTTTCCCAAAATCCCATATATCTCGCCACGGCACATATATGGGATGAGGAATTCCGCCAGCGTGTCACGATACACCAACAGCGCCGAGGTCCTCAATGGACAAATATCGAAGAGGAGAAGCTACTCAGCCGTCATGACGTGTCAGGACGAGTTGTTGTCATCGACTGCATCACTCTTTGGTGCACCAACTTCTTTTTTTCGCGTGAAAAGGCAGAATGGGAACAACCATCTGTAGATGACGCTCTTGAATGTCTGAAAAAAGAATTCGACAAGTTCACTGCCCAGGATGCAACATTCATTTTCGTTACCAACGAAATCGGCAGCGGCGGTGTAAGTGAGAATGCCATCCAAAGGCGATTCACCGACCTCGAAGGTTGGATGAACCAATATGTGGCTTCATGTGCCGACGAGGTAATCTTAATGGTAAGTGGAATTCCTGTTGTTATTAAGAGTTAAGAATTAAGAGTTAAGGATTATATGATGAAATTCAATATTCATAAGCCGGATGACAAGTTGCGTCAGGCGATAATCGACAAGATAGACAATCTCAACAAACCCAAAGGTTCGTTGGGTCGTCTCGAAGAGTTGGCATTGCAGATCTGTCTTATTGAGCAGACTCTCCATCCCACACTTCATAATCCGTGCCATCTGCTGTTTGGTGCCGATCATGGTATTGAGCGCGAGGGAGTGAGTGTGTCTCCGCGAGAGATTACATGGCAACAGATGATCAACTTCACCCGTGGTGGCGGAGGAGTGAATATGTTCTGCCGCCAACATGGTTTCAAACTTCGCATAATAGATGTCGGCGTTGATTACGACCTCGGAATGTATCCCGATATCATCAATCGCAAGATAGCTAATGGCACTGGCAATTTCCTTTACGAACCGGCGATGTCTCTTGAGCAATACCAACAGGCATTGAATGTAGGAGCCGAAATGGCTGACGCCTGTTTCAACGACGGCAGCGACATTATATGTATCGGAGAAATGGGAATAGCCAACACTTCGCCTTCGAGCATTTGGATGAGTATCTTCGGAAATATTCCACTTGAGGAATGTGTAGGAGCCGGAGCGGGTCTTGACAACGAGGGAATACGCCACAAATACGAGATACTCAACAAGGCTGTAGAAAACTTCAAGTCATCCGGTCTTGATTGCAGTAACACTGAAAATATCATCCGCTATTTCGGTGGATTTGAGATGGTTGCTGCTATCGGAGCTATGCTTCGTGCAGCCGAATGTCATCTGATTATCATGGTTGACGGATTCATTATGACAGCTTGCGCTCTCGCAGCCTCACGACTCTATCCCGACATCGTCGATTATATGATTTTCGGTCATAGCGGCGACGAAGGCGGCCATGCCCGTATGCTAAGTCTTCTCAATGCCAAACCGCTTCTGTCCTTAGGACTTCGTCTTGGCGAGGGAACAGGCGCATTATGCTCATTCCCCATCATCGACAGTGCAGTGAGAATGATCACCGAGATGAATAATTTCCAGAATGCCAATATTACAAAATATTTCTGACAATGAGATTATCCATTGACAATACGCGATGGTGGGAAACACCACTTGCCGCACTCATATTCTTCACTCGCCTTCCCTTTTGGCGACTCGCCCAACCCGACAAGAGTTGCTACAGACGTGTTGTTGAGTATTGGCCGCTTGCCGGTTGGCTTACAGGCGGATTGATGGCAGCAACTCTCTATGGCGCTAGTTTGCTGTTCCCCTATCCTATTGCCGTCGTTCTTGCCATTGCCGTAAGACTTCTTGTCACTGGCGCTTTGCACGAGGATGGACTTTGCGACTTCTTCGACGGATTTGGCGGCGGTGGTCACGACCGCAAGCGCATTCTCGACATCATGAAGGATTCGCGCATCGGAACATACGGAGTCATCGGATTGCTCGTTTATGTTCTGTTGCTCTTTTTCTGTCTATATAGTCTTCCGCCTTTGACAGCCGCAATTGTCATTTTCGCTGGAGATCCTTTTTCCAAGATGGTTGCCTCGCAGATAATCAGTATGATGCCTTATGCCCGCACCGAATCCGAAGCCAAGGCAAAGGTTGTGTATCGCCGACCGCCGTTGAAATCAGGCATCGGTCTTGCCGTTCAGGGATTATTGCCTGTGCTTGCCATATACCTCTGGTCAAGTCATAACGGAATCCTCATCCATTGGGAATATCTCGTCTTCGCCCCATGCATTGTGATGTATTTTCTATATCGCCTGATATGGCATCGACTTCAAGGCTACACAGGCGATTGCTGCGGAGCACTATTCCTCTTGATAGAGCTATCCTTCTATCTCTCGTTTGTGGCTTCGTCAAACATATAACACCAGGCAGGAAGTCCTGAAGCATTGCGCCTTGCGAGATTTCCGCGTGCTCCAAACCGTCGGCCCGACTTGTTTTTCTCGCCATTAGCGCCATATCTCACTTTGCAGCCCTTGGTGTTGTCGCTACATTCAATCACGATATTATCATTCACGATGCCTACTCTTTGGGCAATGTCCCTATTGTTGGGAGTGATAACACTGAATCCGTAGTTCTTCACCTTATTCACGTTGATGGTGTCGAATGCCAATTTGCCGTCACTATTGTTGAATTCAATGATTGCAGCCTTCCCCTCACTCTTCACTTTGACGGGATAAAGCCCTCGATTTGAATCTCCCCATCTCACAATATCCAATACAGCAGCAGCGTTATATCGTCCTACAACAGTTTGGCTCTTACCGTCAAGATGAAGTCTGTCATTCACAAAATCCATGAAATACACAGGAGTTCCAGACACAAAAAGCGAATCTTCCCTGATTAACTGCATTTGAGCTTGGGGTATCGAAATCTCATAGCAGTCATAATCTGTAGGATTGAACTTATAGCATTTTGTCAGACAACACGACTGATAGCCAACGATCTTCACATCCCGTTTCTGTCCTGTTATCTTCTTTATATCCCTGTTGATGTCAATAGAAAACCGTTTGAGTATATTAGCGTAATCCACTCTCGTATAATCAAACATATCGCTTTCTCCCTGCATCCAACATATTGCAGGCACAAAAAACTCCATTCCCCTTTCCCTTGCCTCGTCGTATGATTTTTGAATATCCTGGATAAGAGCATCGTATGGATAGCTGCCTTTTATCAGATGCGAGATAGCCGTTCCACCCCTTCCGTCGGCAAACACGCATACCATTGTGTCCTTGCCGAATGCGCTCGCAAGACTCTCCCCCATGGCAAAAGCAGAGTTCTCATATCTTCGGTTTCCATATCTGATAAGTCTTTTTATTTTCTTTTTCCAACTTCTGTCCTCATAATATCCAAAACCTTCGTTAAGACCTTCCCCCACAAGTCTTCCCTCCCATTTGCTTGAAAGCCCATCAATGTCAGTCACCAATTCTGCCTCCTCGCCCATGGCAAGACTCTGTCCATACACCGGCACGCACACAACCACCTTGGGCTTGCCGCCGTTGTCGCAGGCAGTCAAACCTAATAACACCATAATTGCCATGGCAAATATCCATGCCCATTTACTATTCCATTTCATATTTGCTTCATCTTTTGCAATAACACGTTGCAAAAATACAAAAAACATCTGATAAATCAGTGATTATTTGAAAGAAATCACTAATTAACGAGAAAAACACATGCAAAACCTTTGTAATTTCGAAAAAAAACACTATTTTTGCACCAAATAAAACAATAAAACAAGAAGTTATGAATGACAACATACAACTAAGTGTGATCATTCCAGTATATAACACCCAGGAATATTTGGAAAGATGCATCAATGGAGTGCTTGCCAACAAGGGCATCAACATGGAGATAATCCTTGTTGATGACGGCTCCACCGATGCATCGCCTTCGCTTTGTGACAATTATTCCTCTACCTATCCTTTTATCACCACTTTACATATTACAAATTCAGGCCCTGCTTCTGCCAAAAACAGGGGACTTGACATAGCCAAAGGCAAATACGTGGCGATGATTGACAGTGATGACGAACCTGCGGGCGACATGTTTGTCCGTATGCTAAGTGAGGCAATGGATAATGATGCTGACATTGTATGCTGCAACTATCTTGAACGCTTTGAAGATGGCTTCACCCGCTCGTTCAACTACTCCCACGAAACTACAGTATTGAACCATTATCAGGGAGTAGAGCATTTCTTGATGAAGAAAAAGATATACACCCAGTGTTGGACAAAGATATACAAGCGTCAGATGCTTGAGCAATTCAATATCCGCAACGTAGAAGGACTCAAGACCGACGAGGACTTCATCTTCAATATCAGCTGTTTTGTTCATGCCAACAAGACGTGTATTATTGACGAACCTCTCTATATCTATTCTATGCGCGAAACGTCATTGTCCAAAGACTATTTCAATAAAGACATTGATGCCTATATCGACAATCGTCTGTTGCGTTTTGACATTGTGGATAAGAAACTGCGCTCATTTGCTCCTGAAAACTTAAAGCACTCCGTATTCAACAAATTGTTTTATTCAAACGAACTGTTAGGACGCATTGCGCTGTTTCCAAGTCATTATCGGGATATGCGCACAAAAAGTGTCCTCCGCTATATGCGCAGTCATTTATTCTATGCAATGTCTGTTCATCGCGCGATTGGTTTCAGCATCTCTGGTTGTCTCATGCTGCTGCTTCCCTCTTCATTATATATGCGTTACAGACACAGTAAACTAAATCTTTGAACTTATGGCAAAATACACGATAATTACAATTAACTACAACAATGGCAAGGAATTACGTCGCACAATAGAGAGTGTGATAAACCAGACATTCAGAGACGTAGAATACATCATCATTGATGGAGGTTCGACAGATGACAGTGTGGATATCATCAAACAATATGCCGAACATATCGACTTCTGGATTTCAGAGCGCGACCGTGGTGTATATAACGCCATGAACAAAGGTTTGGGGCGTGCACATGGAGAATTTGTTATCTTCATGAATTCAGGTGATTCGTTTTACTCTCCCAATGTCATTGAAGAGATTGACCGGCAAATCAGTGATACCGATATTTTGTTTGGCAATGTATGCGATTCCGCATCTGGTAAGGTTTATGGAGGAATAAAGGCTGGCAGTGAGGTGACATTCTTGACATTGAAAAAAGAGATTCTTTGCCATCAAGGCACATTCTATCGTCGCGCGATATTCGAGCGGCATCCATACGACGAGAGTCTCAAACTGATAGCTGATTGGAAGGTTAATGTGCAGACCATAGTATTCGACAATTGCAAGGTTAAAGTAGTTGACACCATTATAGCCAATTACGACCTTAATGGCATGAGCAGCACTCAAAGCACACTGCATGCCGAAGAGCGCCGAAAAGTGATGTCAGAACTATTCCCCGAGCGCATACTTAAGGATTATGAGCATCTTTACACCGAAAGTGAAATGCCTCTTGTCTCACTTCTTCCCAAGCTGAAGCAAAGAGGACGAGTGCAGAAGATAATTTACTTGTTTGCAAAATATTTAATTAAAATGACATGAAAATTGCTATTATTGCGCACGGATATTCAGGTGCTACTCTGCCGTTGGCTAAACATCTTGCAGATAAAGGTCACAAAGTGGATTGTTACTATCTATGTTGGCATGGTGCAACACAGATGGAATCAATGGAGTATGGAAGAAAAATGTCTGCATTAAGCATTTCGCATACAATTAGTGCTGATAATAGCCTGTATAATTATCTCTCAAGAAATGTAACAGCGAGAATCATTCCATTGTTCAATCCGAGCAACAAATATGGAAAGTATAGAATGATAGCCCAAAATGGCATCAATGACATTCATGTAGATATCATCGCACATCAAATTGCTAACAGACAATATGATATTGTTAATGTTATTTTATATACAAAGTTTGATCTCCACATTCTCAGACACCTTGTTGGTAAAGGGATAAAATGTTGTGTTTCTTATCATGAAGTAATGACCGACTTGACTCATGAGTCTTCTTTGTTGGATGTTGTAGGTCAGGCAAATAACCTTGGCACCCCAATAATAGTTCATTCTCAAAAAACCAAAGAAGACCTGCTACATTATTCCGACGTGAAACAAAACCGCATCACCATAATACATTTTGGTATTTTTGAATCTTTTACACAATATGGTGAAGGCAAACCAATTAAAGATATTGGATGTGATTATCTTCTCTATCTTGGATTTATTAAACCATATAAGGGATTGAAATATCTTTATGAAGCCTCTCTGCGTCTTTCGCATATCAATGATTTGAAGATTGTAGTTGCGGGCGGTGGTTATGACCCAATACTTGAAGAGATGAACAAAGACAATCGTTTCACTGTAATCAACCGCTTCATTGATAATGCAGAATTGGTGTATCTGATGAAACATTGCAAGGGCATCGTATGTCCATACATCGGTGCATCTCAAAGCGGTTTGGTGCAAACGGCAATGGTGTTCGACAAACCTGTAATAGCCACACGGGTTGGGGCATTCAGCGAGATAATTAAGGATAATATTAATGGGCATCTTGCTGCACCAGCAAATGCCGTAGAACTTGCAAATAGTATTGAACGACTATATTGCAATAATTACGCCTATGATTTCTCTCTTCCCAACTTCCTCATGTGGGACACTATTTCCCAGCAATATTTGAATTTATTCAAGACAATAACTAACTTATAATCCGCTCATTAATTAAGAAAACTACTAATGTCTCACCTCATTATATTCATCCCAAATGATGGACGCAAGATATTTCTCACTCCTACAATGCAAGTCTGCAACTTTATCCTCAATCAACTCAGCAGTTTCTGAATTGTAGAAAATATCAGTGGCCTTTTCCAAGGTCATATTATACATCTCGCTTAATGCCTCGATTATTCGAGCATATTTTGCATCCATTACAATTTGTTTAATATCTTCACTCATAATCTTTTACTCTTGATATATTTTAAGCAATTGTCCAACATCTCCTGAGAGCGTATACAATATTGTATATTGGGCTGCTCAAATTTTAAACGTTCCAATGCAACTTCCTCACTGATTTGACCGCTAAAGTATAAATCTACCGTAAGTATAACTTTGTCATTGGCAATTCCACCAATAATAATATCATATTCATTTATTACATTTCCTTTCCTACATTTGAAAACGAAATCAAGCCAATCACTATTATACTTTTCGAATTTCAAAACATTCCATTCTGTTGGATTAAAAGAAAAATCATAAATATTTAACCACGCTTGCTTATGCCTTCTTTTAAACCTTAATGAATATTTTTCAGCCTGCTCACGAATCGTTGTTAAGTAGAAACCTTTTCCAAAATCAAGGTAATCTCTTGAGTGGAGAGGGTCAGGATGTTCAACTATCTCCGTAGAGGAATGATATAACTTCAAATAAATCATGATATAACTCCTTTTTCTTTCATATAATCAACTATGTCATCTGTAAGATAACGAGAACTGAACGTGTGCAATACATCGTATGATGGCACAATGTATTCGTAAAGGATACCTGAATCTCTCAATTTCTGATATACCTTATTAGGTGATAGGTTTAAACGCTGTGAAACACGGCCGATACAAAACGTAACAAACTGCAAAATATCCTTATTTAACATAATCACATATTTAATACTCGTTCAACAATCGGAGCCATGTCATAGTATTTGTATTCATCCAGTCGGCCTCCAAATACGACTTTCTCTTCCTTATCTGCCAAAGCCTTGTATCGGGCGTAAAGATCCATGTTCTTGGCATCATTCACGGGATAATACGGCTCAAGACCCTCATGCCATTCCTGCGGATATTCCTTGGAAACCACAGTTTTGGGGATATCATACACCTTGTCACCAAACATCTCGAAATGCTTGTGCTCTATGCTCCTTGTATATGGCACATCTGCCGAGGTGTAGTTTACCACAGCATTTCCCTGATAATTAGGCACGTCATATTCCTCGTGCTCAAATCTAAGACTGCGATAGTCAAGTTTGCCGTATTGATAAGCGTAGAACTCATCAATCTTTCCAGTAAATACCAGTTTGTCGGCAAAACTTCTCCAATTCCTTATATTGGGCTTATCGTCGCTATCGCCAAAGAAATCCACTCCTACCATCGTGTCACAACCTTCCAACAAACCGTCAATCAGTTTGTTGTATCCCCCGATAGGAATACCCTGGTATAAGTCGTTGAAATAATTATTGTCAAACACGAATCTCACTGGTAGTCGCTTGATGATAAACGGCGGAAGGTCAACACACTTCCTGCCCCATTGTTTCTCGGTATATTCCTTGATAAGAATCTCGTATATGTCCCTGCCTACAAGCATCAATGCCTGCTCCTCAAGATTCTCTGGTTCGCGCCCATTGAGTTTTTCCTTAGCCTCACGCCTCTGATCCTCTATTATCTGCATTGCTTCTGCAGGAGTGGATATGTTCCACATCCTTGAGAAAGTGTTCATATTGAATGGCAAGTTGAATATCTTGTCTTTGTATCTTGCCAATGGTGAATTGGTATATCTGTTAAACGGCACTATCGAGTTGACAAAATCCCACACCTGTTTGTTTGAAGTATGAAAGATGTGCGCACCATACTTATGCACGTTGATTCCGTCAACATTCTCGCAATATATATTGCCACCCAAATGCTCGCGCTTATCTATCACAAGGCACTTTTTGCCTTGCTTTTTAAGCCTGTATGCCATCATTGACCCATAGAGTCCGGCACCAACTATAAGGTAATCATATTGATTCATAAATTACATCTTTTTATTATTTAGCAAAGATAGTTATTATCCGCGAAATAACAAGCATTCTTACAATAATTTTTCGAAAAATTATAATTTATACATATTCTATAATACAATTCTGACCATTCCCAAAAACAAAACAACTGTAACGTTGTAACGCCAATATAAATAGTCAAAAAATCAAGTGTTTGCAGGTATGGAATTATACAATTTGTATTATAGAAAATGTATAATGTTTAATTATTCAAAAAAATACGATGATACAGTATGTTCAACATTCTTCCAACTGTATGTTTATATTCGCCGGAAGTGAATACCATATTATGCAAGAAATGTTTATGTCAGCATCGCGCCCATTCTACAATAGTACAGACATCTTGGAGCTTCGTGCCATAGACATCGACACCTATACAGGTTTCGTGACCTCGTGGATGATTAAGGGAGGAAGAAACATTAGTTCAGACATAATCACCAAGGTGTATCGACTATTCAGGGGAAACACCTATGGTTTGCAGAGGACATTCAACCAAATATATTTTATGACCGCAAGTAGAAGCGTCATTGACGAAGACATCGTTGTCAAGGCAATCGAGGATGTCATTGACACCAAGACACCACTGTTCAGTGAGCAACTCTCGCAGATTCCTGATAAGCAAAAACACCTTCTCTATGCTATAGCCCGCGAAGGAGAAGTAAGCGGAATTACATCGCATGAGTTTATAGTTCGCCACCATTTGGTCTCTGCCAGTGCCAACCAATATGCTGCTCGGCAATTGATTGCATCAGGCATGATAACAAAGCTAAAAGGCAATTATTCTATATGCGAACAATTTTTTGACTTATGGATAAATCGATTATATGGTGAAAAGTCACTAAAGCAATTGTTTAAGGACATTTAGATTCAATTCATTCCCTTTCTTGTTGCAGAAACAACTGAAACAGTGAAACAGTGAAACGCCGCGAATCGTTAATCCGACTGATTTTGAGAGTATAAGTTGAAAATATTTATACTTTAGAATAAAAAAGTTCAAAAACATTTGGCGGTTTCAACATTTATTGTTATTTTTGCAGCGAATAAAAGAATAGCAGCATCATATAAACATATGGAAGCATTAAACAAACTTCCTTGGGCGGCAAAAAGCCCTATATTCAAGAAAGTGTCAGAAATTAGTGACATCAGTGCTCTTTCACAAGATGAGCGCAAAAAATGTGACTATGCTATAAAAGTATGTCGCGACAATCTTTGCGTTTATGAAGATGCCGTCGAAAGTGGTTTGAAAGAAGGATTTAAGAAAGGAATGAAGAAAGGAATGAAGAAAGGAATAGAGAAATGTGCAATGGAAAAAGCACTTTCCATTGCAAAGAAAATGAAAAATTATAATACAGACATATCCTTTATTATCAAGATAACGGGATTGACGACAGAAGAGATAAAAGCCCTATGAAGAAAAAGGTAACTATACTCATACCATGCTACAACGAGGAAAAATGTCTTCCGATGTTGTACTCACGACTAACTGCCGTTATGTCAACATACGGTCAATATGACTGGGAACTGCTTTTCATAAACGATGGCAGCAAGGATAATACATTGTCCTTTATCGAGGGGCTAAATGCCGGAGACCCAAGAGTGGCATATATTGACCTCTCACGCAACTTCGGCAAAGAAAATGCCATGCTTGCTGGTTTTGATTATGCATCTGGTGATTGCATGATCATCATGGATGCCGACTTGCAAGATCCACCTGAAATCATTGGCGATATGCTCAAAATGTGGGAAGAAGGAGTTGATGATGTGTATGCAAAACGTAGAACAAGAGGAAAAGAAAGTCTTATGCGCGGAAGTCTTTCCAAGTTATTCTATTACATACTCGACAAGTCAACACGTTATGACGTGTTGAAGAACGTCGGTGATTTTCGACTTCTTGACCGAAAGTGCATTGATGCCCTTAAACAGTTACGTGAAAACGAACGTTATACAAAAGGATTGTTCTGCTGGATAGGCTTCGAGAAACGTGAGATTCTTTTCGACCGTGGTGACCGAGCCGGTGGAGATACTAAATGGAATTACCGTTCGCTTTTCAATCTTGCGATTGAAGGCATAACGAGTTTCACCACTGCCCCACTCCGCATTGCCACTTTTATCGGTATCGTTGTGGCAGTTTGGGCATTATGCTACATACTATGGATAATATCAAAAGTATTGATATGGGGCGACCCTGTTGCGGGATATCCCACCATCATGACCGTTATGCTCTTCTTAGGAGCAGTACAGCTGATATGTATAGGCATACTTGGTGAATATGTTGGGAGGATATTCAACGAAACAAAGAATAGGCCGACATATTTAATAAAAAAGGCAAAAAGAGTTAATTCAATTTATAATAAATAAAAATAATACGCACATTATTCAAGTAATACAATTAATATGTATTCCTGTTAGCTTTTTTAACAATAATAGCCAGCTGATTTTGAACGTTAGATTTATGTACTAAAGCTGATGAACAGTAAATGTTATGTCTTTTTTACCTAAAACCAATTGTCATTCGAATATTATTCCCACAGACTTTATCATAATCAACAGCCCCTTCATGTAGATTACCTTTTATGATTCTTCTTCGTTTAGAATTATATGCATAATTTATTAAACTTCGTTTGGGTTTATACCATTTGGTCTTTATGCTTGCAATATCAAATAATAAATGAGGTAAATCATCTGTCATAAAAGGTCTATGTATAGATTTGTTTATTTTTTCTACAATAATAGGATGTTTTGTTGTAAACTTGTCTGATAGATAAATGATGAAAGGAATATCTAATTGGCAATGCAAACAATTTGCACCTTCCGTAATACCAGCTCTGCCTTTATGAATACGAAAATCGTTTGCTTCATCTCCATGGTCAGCAAAATATATAACAACAACATCTTTCATTTTGTACATATCAATAATCTGTGCTATGATAGAGTCATTATATCTAGTAGCATTATCATAACAGGCAACATATTCCTTGTCGTCATCAGAAAGTTCAACACGATCATAATAATCCTCTTTTGTAAAAAATGTTTGATTTGAAGGGAATCTGCATGATGGATTCACGTGTTGTCCCAACAAATGATGAATTATCAGATTCGGAGATTTTTCTTCAACCTCTGGGCAAATCTTTTTATAATTATCGATTAACTCTCCATCATAAAGATAATTTGATTGATTCGTATAAGAAAACATTCTATTCTTTATTCGTGGATGGAAAAAGAAACCACATTCGGGAGACCACATGTCACATTTATTCTGAACAAATTGATTTGAATTAAAGACAACATTAAATCCTGCTGTTTTGAATATTGCTGGAAATAATGGTTCATCAAACCACTCAGAACAAGAATCGACACTTGCTGTGGACAAGAAATTTTGAAATGATTTTGAAGTTCCATTAATTGATGAAATTACATTATCAAATACAAATAAATTATCGATTTTAGACAAAAACTCATTTGTGTTTTTATTATAACCATATAGACTTCCATGATGCCTATTATATGACTCTCCAATAATAATAACTATATTATCAATTGTGTCACCTTTTATTTCAGCATCAATATTTAATAGAGAATCTGCACATTTATTAATATCATTTTTTGTATCATGAAATTGTAATAATGTATTATAAATTTTAAACGCAAGTGAGCGAGTTATACGTAAATAATTAGTATTAACAGTTGTAATATTTCTTGTCCAAGATGATGAAAATAAAGATAAACAATTAATGGCAAATAAGAGACAAAACGTCAAATACACTACGATTACCAAACTTGATATTTTTTTTATGAATGATGATATTAATGGCTTAGGATATTTGTTTCTTATCACTCTAAAAAATGTGCGATATTTCAATTGCAACCACAGACAAATCAACAATATCAGTGGATATTTTAAATTATCAAACTTGAATATATATGTAGAGATAAATTCAGAAGACTCTTGATCATTTGTTTCATTAATGAACTGAAATATATTATAATTAATGTCCATATGAAAGTTATCGTATAAAAACAACTCTACTATAGCTATAATAGATAACAAAAGTTCAGCTGTGATAATAAAAAAATAACCAAACTTATTAATACGATAAAGCAAATAACCACATGTAATTACAATGTATGACAATGCAACATCAAAAATAAATTGTCCATTATTATGGCGTAAAAGAACGCTATTAAGTCCTTCTTTAAGTCTCAAAATACACGAATCATAACTTGTGTATATAACAGGAATACACAATAACAACAAAACAATAAAAAACTCGTACGGGAAAACCTTAACTGGTTTTAATATGAGTTTTTCGTATTGCTGTGAAAAACGTTTTAACATCTTCAAAATATTTAAAAACATATTAGCTATTCTTTGTTTGATCATAACTAAAAACAAATATCTTTTGGTCTTCCTTAATCACATCTTTTAAGAATTTGTCCATAATTCATATTTTCTCATGGCAAAGGTAGTAATTTATAATCAAATAGCATGCACAATTGTATAATATTTTAAATAGATTATAATTAATACACATCCTTTAACGAACCCGATAATGATCATACAGACAAATCTCAGCTCATAATGCCTATTGTAGTCATCGTGAATCATTATCAACGAGTTGCTCAGTCTGCCTAATATTGGAATCACTTAGATAGTGAAAAGATGAAATTATTTCTTTGTACTGAAACACTGAAACACAGCTAATCGCAACCTAACTGATATTTGGTGTTTAAGCAGGAAAATATTCATGTTCATATAAAAAGTTCAAAAACATTTGGTAGTTTCAACAATTATTGTTACTTTTGCGGCGAAGAATAGAATATCAACATCATAATAGCAGATGGAAGCAATAAACAAACAGCCTTGGGCGGCAAAATGCCCGATATTCAAGAAAGTGTCAGAAATAAGTGACATCAGTGCCCTTTCACGAAAAGGGCGCATAAAATATGACCATGCAACAAGAGTATATAGCGACAATCTTTGTATTTATGAAGATTCCACAGGAAGTGGTTTGAAAGAAGTATTTAAGAAAGACATTGATAAAGGAATAGAAATTGGCTACGTGAAAAAACGCATTCCATTGCCATTGCCAAAGAAATGACGAAATTTACCTTAATAGATTGGTGATAATTTTTGTCTTCACAAATTCAGATAGACAAAATTGTAAGATATATAAATATATAGCAATTAAGAGTGTATTGACAAGGAATTGTTAAACTGGTTTTAAATGCAAATATCTTCTCAATTTCCATTAGTATGACATATCAATATAAAAGTAAAAAATCAGGCGTATCTATATCAAAAGGAATAGGAATAGTTCTGATGGTCATCGGACATATTTTCGTATGTTCTGACTATAAATTTGTACATAATTTTATTTATGCTTTCCATATGCCGTTGTTCTTCATAATCAGTGGCTATTGCTTTTCTGAGAGACATTTAGACAATTTTGGACGTTATGTAAAGCGAAAAATGGTATCACTTTATTATCCGTATATTTTTTGGCTAATATTATTTGCCTTCTTACACAATTTTTTATTAGACTTCAATATATATGACATTAACAATCTTGTATATGCTAAATAAAAAGTATACCACATTCTAATTAAAAAGGGTACCATTTT
>SAMEA3663103__coassemble_264_pt1 | contig 30050 bp, 24 predicted proteins | sample SAMEA3663103__metabat2_low_PE_014 | metagenome-assembled genome bin SAMEA3663103 (sample SAMEA3663103) | pig gut metagenome | biome: pig gut; feature: pig-associated habitat; material: faeces | place: France | collected 2012 | reverse complement strand
CTATCAATGACGGACAACCGATAAAGATGAACTTTGTTGAGAATACGGTGAGCGGCTCTTCTGAGAACTCTGCCCTGGGCAATCAGATTAAGGCTAATGCCGCCGATGAAGGCAGGATGGCTGTCCTCATAAAGGAATACCGCGAACTCAGTAAGCAGAACACTGCCGAGGCTGACGCTCGTATAAAGGAAATAATGGCAGAGGCAAATGCTATCGAGGAAAAGAACATGAAGGCCTCTATAGAATACATCAAGGCTCATAAGGGTGATGTCACTCCTGTGGCATTTATCCAGAATGTGATGTATGAATTGTCATACAACGAACTGGCAGAGATCATCAATCCCGACGTGGCTTACTTCAACCATCCAATGGTGGCAAAGGCCAAGAGAATCATGGATGGACTGAAGAAACGTATGCCCGGAGCAATGTTCACCGACCTCGTGATGAACGATACCGAAGGTAAGGAACGCAAGCTCAGCGAATGGGTGGGCAAAGGCAATTACGTGCTTGTTGACTTCTGGGCATCGTGGTGCGGACCTTGTCGAGCAGAAATGCCCAATGTGGTGGCTGCCTACGAGAAATACCACGACAAGGGATTTGATGTAGTAGGTGTCAGCTTCGATCAGAAGGCAGAGGCATGGAAGAAGGCGATTGAGCAGATTGGAATGAAATGGCATAACATATCCGACCTCAAGGGATGGAAATGTGCCGCTTCTGAGGTTTATGGCGTGAGCAGCATCCCCTCTAACATCCTTATTGACGGAGAGGGCAAAATTGTTGCTTCCGACCTGCGCGGTGAGGATCTGCAGAAGAAACTCGCCGAAATATTCAAGTAATTTAAACAGTGAGAATGAATAGTCAATTTACAAATGAAGTTTCGCGCATATTAGCGCTTAGCCGAGAGGAAGCGGCTCGACTCGCCAACGACACTGTTGGAGCCGAGACGCTTCTGCTCGGTATATTACGTCAGGGTAATACAACAGTTACACAAGCATTAAAAAAACTACACAGCGACCCAAAGGAGATAAAGAACGCTCTCGACAACAGACTTAGGGTGGATCATGTGGGAGCAATGCCAAACACTGAGAATATCGCGCTCAACGAGAGTGCCAACAATATTCTTAGATTGGCTGTCCTCGAAGCAAGAAGACAACACAAAAGTGAGGTTGACGTGGAGCATCTCATGCTCGCCATCCTTCACGACTTTGCCAACAATGGGGCAAAGATGGTGCTCGAGGAATATAATGTAACATACAACAGGTTCCTTGGACTTGTTGACCCGGATAGTGTGCCTAACAACGGCATCGGGTTGCCTGATGACGACGAGGAGGATGACGAGGAGATGGCTGATGCCGGCGGTAACGTATTTGGTACTTCTGCCAACGGAAATACCATGGGCAGCAATTCCAAGACCAAAACTGAAAAGTCGAATAGTGGAACTCCGGTGATTGATAACTTTGGTATCGACCTCACCGACCTCGCATCAAGGGGTGCGCTCGACCCTGTTGTCGGCCGAGAGGATGAGATAATAAGGGTGATGGAGATTCTTGGCAGAAGAAAGAAAAACAACCCTGTACTTATCGGCGAACCAGGTGTAGGCAAGAGTGCCATCGTTGAAGGATTGGCACAAAGGATTGTCAACAAGCAGACATCCCCACTGTTCTACAACAAGCGAATTGTTAATCTCGACATGACTTCGATTGTGGCGGGAACAAAATATCGTGGTCAGTTTGAGGAGCGACTAAAGGCTCTGCTCAAGGAATTGGAAAACAATCCCGACATTATTATATTTATTGACGAGATACACACCCTGGTGGGTGCAGGAAGTACACCGGGAACAATGGATGCCGCAAACATCATGAAACCGGCCCTTGCCCGTGGAGCAATACAATGTATTGGTGCCACCACCCTCGACGAGTTCCGCAATAGCATCGAGAAGGACGGAGCACTGGAGCGCCGATTCCAAAAGGTGATGGTAGAACCCACTACTAAGGAACAGACAATACAGATTCTCAATAACTTGCGCGAGAGATACGAGCAGCATCATCACGTAAAATATACCGATGATGCCCTCTTGGCATGCGTCAACCTCTCCGCCAGGTATATCTCCGACCGACAATTCCCCGACAAGGCTATCGACGCCATGGACGAGGCAGGAGCTCACATCCGTATCGGCAATTGCAATGTGCCAAAGGAAATCACCGACAAGCAGGATGAACTGAAGAAGGTGAAGAGTCAGAAACAGAGTGCGGTGAAAAACCAAAACTACGAACTGGCTGCTGCTTTCCGCGATATGCAGACCAATCTGGAGACTGAACTCAAGGAGATGAACGAGAAATGGGCTAAGGGCGACAACACCGAAAAGGCCGTCATCGGCGAAAGAGACATCGAGAAGGTGGTGTCAATGATGACAGGAATACCTGTGCAGAAACTCGGTGGAAAGGAAGAAATCCGACTCAAGGGTATGGCTTCCCAACTCAAAGACTCGGTTGTGGCACAGGACAAGGCCATCGAAAAGGTGGTGAAGGCTATACAACGCAACCGTGTTGGACTTAAAGACCCGAATCATCCTATCGGAGTGTTCATGTTCCTCGGTCCTACCGGTGTGGGAAAAACATTCCTCGCCAAGAAACTCGCTGAGTTTATGTTTGGCTCTAAGGATGCTCTCATAAGAGTGGATATGAGTGAATACTCAGAACAGCACACCGTCTCACGACTTGTTGGTGCGCCTCCGGGATATGTGGGATATGGCGAGGGCGGACAGTTGACCGAAAAGGTAAGACGTCATCCCTACTCTGTCGTTTTGCTCGATGAAATCGAGAAAGCCCACGGCAATGTGTTCAACATGTTGCTGCAGGTATTTGACGACGGACGCCTCACCGATGGTAATGGAAGAACGGTGGATTTCCGTAATACGGTGATCATCATGACTAGCAATGCCGGAACACGCCAGTTGAAGGACTTCGCCCGTGGTGTGGGGTTCACTGCCGCTGGTAATGGCAGCGGACTTGCCACCAACGACAAGGACAAGGAATATGCTCGCAGTATCATACAGAAAGCTCTGAGTAAGCAATTCTCACCCGAATTCCTCAATCGTCTAGATGAGATAATCACATTCGACCAATTGGATATCAACGCAATACGACAGATTATTAATGTAGAACTCAAAGAACTGTTATCACGTATTGAGAGTTTGGGATACAATGTTGAAATCACTGATGAAGCCAAAGATATGGTGGCGAAGAAGGGCTACGACGTGCAATTTGGTGCACGACCTCTGAAGCGTGCCATCCAAAACTATATCGAGGACGGACTCTGCGAACTGATTATCAATGGCGACTTGAAGATGGGCAGTAGGATTGTCATCAGCAAAAAGACGGATAAGGAAGAACTTGATTTCAATGTTGAAGAATGAAATTATCTGAACTAAGCACAGGTGAAAAGGGAGTTATCGTAAAGGTGCTCGGACATGGTGGATTCAGAAAACGTATCGTTGAAATGGGATTCATCAAGGGAAAGGTGGTGGAGGTGTTGCTCAATGCCCCACTGCAAGACCCTGTGAAATATAAGATTATGGGCTATGAAGTGTCGCTCAGACACAAAGAGGCCGATATGATCGAAATCGTATCTACCGAAGAAGCCAAGGCCTTGGAGGCTGAAGAGGCCAAAGCCATGGATAGTGGTGACAAAACATCCTTGCAGGCTGCTGGCGAAAAAGTATGTCAGGACTATGAGATGACTGAACAACGGTTGCATAACGTGGCCATGAAAAAGCGACGCTCCATTAACGTTGCCCTCGTGGGTAATCCCAATTGCGGAAAAACATCGCTGTTCAACTTTGTCTCGGGGGCTCATGAGCGCGTAGGCAACTACTCGGGTGTCACCGTGGATGCCAAGGAGGGGCAAGCCTTTTTCGAAGGATATGAATTCAATATCGTCGATTTGCCCGGTACATACTCTCTTTCGGCTTATTCTCCCGAGGAGATGTATGTGAGACGACAGATTATCGACAAGACTCCCGATATCATCCTCAATGTGCTCGATGCAAGCAATCTCGAGCGCAACCTCTACCTCACCACACAACTCATCGACATGCACCCTCGAATGATTTGTGCACTGAATATGTACGACGAGTTTGAGGAAAGAGGCGATTCCATCGACTATAAGAAACTCGGCCAACTGCTCGGAGTGCCGATGGTGCCCACCGTCTTCAAGACGGGCAAGGGAGTGAAAACCCTTTTCCATATCATCATCAACCTTTACGAAGGTGTCGATTTCATCGATAAAAAGGGTAATATCAATCCTGAAGTAGCTAAGCAGATACAAGATTGGCACAAGGAATATGACGACGAGGGTATTGAGGAGCACAGTGAAGACTTTGCTCATGGCAACAAACCCAACAACAGTGTGTTCAGACATATACACCTCAACCATGGTGCCGTCATCGAGAAAGCTATCGAGAATATCCAAAAGGAACTCAGGAAGGAAACATCGTTAAGACACAAATACTCAACGCGTTATCTATCCATCAAATTACTTGAAAAGGATAGTGAGGCGGAGAAGGTTATCAGGGAATTGCCCGATGGCAATAATATCATCGCCATACGCGAAAAAGAGGCAAAACGCATCACTGACGAGTTGCAGGAAGACCCCGAGACGGCAATCATGGATGCCAAATATGCTATCATCCATGGTGCCTTACATGAGGCGGAATTCGAAATAGGCAACAAAAACGACACTTATCAGGCTACGCATGTCATCGACGCATTGATAACCAACAGATATGCCGGTTTTCCGATATTCATCCTATTGCTCTACCTGATGTTCCAAGTAACATTCAGTATTGGTCAATATCCAATGGATTGGATAGATGCCGGATTCGGTGCCTTAGGTGAGATTGTGGCAAGTTATATGCCCGACGGAATGCTCAAGGACATGATTGCTGATGGAATAATCGGCGGTGTTGGTGCGGTAATGGTATTCCTGCCCCAGATACTCATCCTCTATACCTTCATATCATTTATGGAGGACTCGGGATATATGGCAAGGGCAGCTTTCATCATGGATAAACTGATGCACAAGATGGGACTGCATGGCAAGTCGTTCATCCCACTGATTATGGGATTCGGATGCAATGTACCCGCAGTGATGGCCACCCGCACTATCGAGAGTCAGCGCTCACGACTTATCACAATGCTCATCCTACCGATGATGAGTTGTTCCGCACGACTGCCTATATATATAATGATTACGGCTATGTGCTTCGATGTGAAATACCAGAGTATCATCATCATCTGTCTGTATGTGCTCGGTATTGTCACTGCGGTGCTGATGAGCCGTATATTCAGCAAATGGCTTATAAGGGGCGAGGACACACCTTTCGTCATGGAACTTCCTCCTTATCGCATGCCTACACCAAAGGCTATTGCAAGACACACATGGGAGAAAGGAAAGCAGTATCTCAAAAAGATGGGTGGCGTCATCCTCGTGGCAAGTATCATCATCTGGGCACTTGGCTATTTCCCTCATAACGATGAACTGACGCGCCAGCAGCAACTCGAACAGAGCTACATAGGAATGATTGGCAAGACCATCCAACCGGTGTTCAGTCCTCAGGGATTCGACTGGAAACTGAGCGTGGGTCTCGTATCGGGTGTCGGAGCCAAGGAGATTGTAGCCTCAACAATGGGAGTGCTTCATGCCGACGGACAGGATCCTATCTCTCCATCCACCGCATTCTGCTATCTCGTGTTCGTATTACTTTATTTCCCATGTATTGCCACCATCGTTGCCATCAAAAATGAGAGCGGGTCGTGGAAATGGGCTTTGTTTGCGGCATGCTACACCACTGGAGTGGCATGGTGCGTATCGGCATTAATAAACTTGGTATTATGAGAGATATAAAGGATTTCCAACTACTCGAATACAATACATTCGGTATTGAGGGCAAGTGCAAACGCTTTTGTGAGTTTGATACTGTCGATGAACTGAGGGTATTTCTCAACTCGTTCAACGAAACCGACCAACCGCTGATGATTCTTGGCGGAGGCAGTAATCTGTTGCTCACAAAAGACTTCCCCGGAACAGTGTTGCACTCAAACATAGTGACCGAACCGCATATAGAGATTGCCGATGACAACAGCAAGGAGACAGACGGCAGCAAGGATGTCTTTGTTAAAGTAGGCAGCGGAATGATTTGGGATGATTTCGTGGATTTCTGCGTGAAGAATCACATATACGGTTGCGAAAACCTCTCACTGATTCCTGGAACAGTGGGTGCGAGTGCTGTACAGAACATCGGTGCTTACGGAGTGGAGGCTAAGGATATAATATATAAGGTGGAATTGATTGAGATAGCCACAGGCGAAAAGCATGTTTTCAACAATAGCGAATGTGGCTTTGCCTACCGCTACAGCCGATTCAAGGGTGAGTGGAAGGGACGATATGTAGTCACTGCCGTCACATATCGTTTATCCACTCAATTCACACCTCATCTCGACTATGGAAATATTCGAGAAGAAATTCAACGACTTAATATTAAGTCACCTGATGCCAGTATGTTACGTCAGATTATCATCAACATCCGACAAACTAAACTCCCCGACCCGAAGATAGAGGGTAATGCAGGCAGTTTCTTTATGAACCCGGTAGTTGACAAGGCAAAATATGAGGCTCTTGCAACCGAATATCCCGGTATGCCCCACTACACTATCGACGACAATCACGAGAAAATCCCCGCAGGATGGATGATAGATCGTTGTGGATGGAAGGGTAAGACCAAAGGCAGGGCTGGTGTGCATGACAAACAAGCATTGGTGTTGGTAAACCGAGGTGGAGCTACTGGCAAGGAGATTGTGGATTTATGCAATACTATCCGTAAAGATGTATTCAACAAATTCGGAATTGAGATTAACCCAGAGGTTAATATCGTATAATGAGGTAAATATCGTCTATTGAGATAAATATTGAAAGCATTATGAAATTGACATTTCTCGGTACAGGAACAAGTTGTGGAGTTCCCACATTAGGTTGTTTCTGTGATGTTTGCACAAGCACAGACCCGCGTGACAAAAGACTTCGCACGTCGGCTATTCTCGAAACAGAAAACACCCGTCTGCTCATAGACTGCGGACCAGATTTCCGTCAGCAGATGTTGCAACAGGAGTTCAGGAAGATCGACGCCATCCTTATCACCCACTCCCACTACGACCATGTGGGCGGTATCGACGACCTGCGTCCCTACTGCCGTTTTGGGGATATAGACATTTATGCCGATGAAATCAGTGCAAATAGTCTTCGGCAGACAATGCCCTACTGCTTTGCTGAAAAGAAATACCCAGGTGTGCCATCTATTAATCTGCATACCATACATCCCCATGAACATCTTAAAATTGGGGATTTCGACATCATACCCTTTCAAGTGATGCACGACAAACTACCCATCTTGGGTTATAAAATCAACAACTTGGCTTATATCACCGATATGAAGACAATAGCCGACGAGGAAATGGAGTTGATAAAGGGAGTGGATATATTGGTGGAAAACGCACTGAGATGGGATAAGCCACATCACTCCCACCAACTCGTAGGCGATGCCGTGAGTTTTGCCCGACGTGTGGGTGCCAAGCACACCTACCTCGTCCATGCCAATCACGACATAGGCAAGCACGAAGACATCAACAAGCGATTGCCGGATGATATCCGTTATGCCTATGACGGACAAGTTCTGTTATGCCCATGACGGCATAATAATCAATTACTCACTTAATTTCGTCAGCAACCATTTTCCGCCCTTACGCTTAAACGTCAGTTCCATCTCCAATCCGTTGGAGATACCACGGAATACCAGTATCTTGTTGTTGCCTCCCTGCTTGGGGTGACCATAAATCACATTGTACATTGTCTGTGAAGGCAACTCCGGGGCAAAGGCAGGCCAAGTCTCTGGAGTCAGCACTCCCTCCATCGTACTGAAATCATCGTCAGGATCAGGCCCCGAGAACTGTACAATCTCGCTCACACTTCTACATTGAAAGGCAGTGTCGGTGGCAAAACGATGATAGAATTTTAGGAAGGAAGCATTGATGCTATGGGCAAGGGACTTGGATACGATTGAATCAAGCATCCACAATCCATTGTTGCGATTGAACACAAACTGCTTTACATAGTGCTTTGAGAGATAAATCTTCTCTACCCTCACCTCGTTGATGGCAGTGTCCTTGACAGCCCTGAGATCCCGCTCATTGTTAACTATCAAAGTATAATAACCCTGATGCATAAAGAAATGCTCAGTCTTCCATTCGTTCTTGGATATTTCCGTGGTCTTCCCGCCGCTAATCGACGGCAAAGGCCATGCCGTTCTCTTCAACTGTAGTTTTCGGTTGGCTGCATAGTTGAAGAAAAAGTCATCAAACAACTCGTCAGCCGCCTTGGGCATCGGAGTCTCGGAGATAAGAATCTCCATAGTATCCACTGAGGCAGTGTCATTGATACTGTCAGAATCTGCAGGCACCTCATTTTGAGAGCCCGCCTTGTTTCCCGTACACGAGAAAATAATCGCCGTTGAGACGAAAAATATTGGTAAAATCTTCTTCATTTTGACCTCGGAATATATATCCGCTCTCAAATTTTCGGCAAAATTACAATTATTTTTTGATATTATGCACTTTTTTCCCTAAAATTTATTACCTTTGCAGCGAATTTATTATAATAAGTCAAGATGATACTAGAAAAAATAGACGAACTTCTACAAGAAGTTAAGAATATCAGTGCCACAAACGCTGATGAAATCGAGGCGCTGAGACTCAAATATCTCAGCAAAAAAGGTGCTATCACTGCACTCATGACTGATTTCCGAAATGTACCAGCCGACCAGAAGAAGGCAGTGGGAATCAAAATCAATGAACTAAAACAAACGGCTCAGGATCGTATCAATGAACTCAAGGAGCAGTTGGAGACTTCTGACAATGAATCAGAGGCAATCGACCTTACCCGCACTCCCTACCCCATCAAGCTCGGTACGCGCCATCCTCTGACCATCGTCACCAACGAGATTATCGACATCTTCTCGCGCATGGGCTTTGTGCTTGCCGACGGTCCCGAGGTTGAGGACGACTTGCATGTGTTCACCAAGATGAACTTTGCAGCCGACCATCCCGCACGCGACATGCAGGACACCTTCTTTGTTGATCAGAGCGAGACAGGCGACGTGACGAAGAATATCTTGCTTCGCTCGCACACCAGTTCGGTGCAGGCACGAGTAATGGAGACCTCACAGCCCCCCATTCGCATCATCTGCCCCGGGCGTGTATATCGCAATGAGGCGATCACAGCCCGCGCCCACTGTTTCTTCCATCAGGTGGAAGGACTGTATATCGACAAGAACGTGTCATTCACCGACCTCAAGCAAGTCCTTTTGTCGTTTGCCCGCGAGATGTTCGGTGCCGACACCAAGATACGTCTTCGTCCAAGCTATTTCCCATTCACCGAACCAAGTGCCGAGATGGACATCTCATGCCATATCTGCGGCGGCAAGGGTTGCGGATTCTGCAAGCACACCGGTTGGGTGGAAATCCTCGGTTGCGGTATGGTTGATCCCAACGTGCTCGAGCAGTGCGGTATCGACAGCAAGGTGTATAGCGGATATGCCTTCGGTATGGGAGTTGAACGAATCACTAACCTTAAATATCGCGTGAGCGACTTGAGAATGTTCTCTGAGAACGACACAAGATTCCTCAAGGAATTTGAGTCAGCTGACTAATAAAATTTTTATAATATTATAATTATGTATTTCACATTATTCATCACCGTTATTCTGACGGCTGTTGTACTGGTAGTGGCAGCTTACGCAATTGCTAAGCTCATTGGTCCGCGCTCGTACAATCCGGTGAAGGGTGAACCGTTTGAGTGTGGTATTCCTACCCGTGGTAGCTCTTGGCTTCCCACGCATATCGGATACTACCTCTTCGCAATCCTTTTCCTGATGTTCGACGTCGAAACCATGTTCCTCTACCCCTGGGCAGTAGTCGTCAAGCAGTTTGGAACCATGGCTATCTATAGCATCGGTTTCTTCATGCTTGTATTGGTATTTGGCCTTGCTTACGCATGGCGGAAAGGAGCGTTGGAATGGAAGTAAGGAAACCTGTTATCAAGAGCATTCCCTACGACGAGTTCAAGGACAATGCAAGTTTAGAGAAAATTATCAACGAGCTCCACGAGGGTGGATGCAATGTTGTTGTAGGTACTCTCGACCAAGCCATCAACTGGGGACGCAGCAACTCTCTGTGGTCGCTCACCTTCGGTACCAGTTGCTGTGGTATTGAGTTTATGTCGGTGGGTTGTGCCCGCTACGACTTCTCTCGATTTGGCTTCGAGGTTACCCGCAACTCACCACGCCAAGCCGACCTTATCATGGTGGCAGGAACAATCACCCACAAGATGGCACCAGCCTTCAAGCGTCTTTACGACGAGATGGCAGAGCCTAAATATGTTGTGGCAGTAGGCGGTTGCACCATCTCCGGAGGTCCGTTTAAGTCGAGTTACAACGTAGTGAAAGGCATCGAGGAGATTGTGCCTGTGGATGTGTATATCCCTGGTTGTCCTCCACGTCCCGAGGCTATCCTCTATGGCATGATGCAGCTTCAGCGCAAGGTGAAGATTGAGAAATTCTTCGGTGGCGCCAACCACAAGCAAACAGCCGAGGAGCGCCAGTTGGGACTCTCCAACGAGGCTATCGCCGCAGGATGGAAGAAACCGGCAGTGGTCACCGATGTACCTGAAGACTTTGTGAAGAACATTAAAAAAGAACAGGAGGAAGGCAAATGAAACTCGAAAATTTAGTATTTGACTTTGACAAGTTTGCCTCCGAAATGGCAAACCTCAAGGAGAAGAAGCATTTCGACTATCTCGTCACTATCGTCGGAGAGGACTTCGGCGGCGAGGAGGGATTGGGATGTATCTATATCCTTGAGAACACCGACACCCACGAGCGCACCAGTGTAAAATTGCTAGCCAAGCAGGTGGGCGAGTCCGACTTTGTCATACCTACCGTGTCTAATATATGGAAGGTGGCCGACCTGCTCGAGCGCGAGGTGTTCGACTTCTACGGCATCAAGTTCCTTGGTCATCCCGACATGCGTCGTCTCTATCTGCGCAACGACTTCAAGGGCTATCCCTTCCGCAAGGATTGGCAGTTCGATGACTCCTACTCGCTCGAAGACGACGTGGAGCCCGACTACACCTTAATATATAATCTTAACGAGGACGGAAAACTGGTATGCGAGCAGCGCAAACTCTTCACCGATGATGAATATGTAATAAATATCGGTCCGCAGCACCCCTCTACCCATGGTGTGCTCCGTCTGCAAACAGTTGTAGATGGCGAGACCGTCAAGCGTATCTATCCCCATTTGGGATATATACACCGTGGTATAGAGAAGATGTGCGAGAGCTATACATATCCGCAGACCCTTGCCCTCACCGACCGTCTCAACTACCTCTCGGCAATGATGCATCGTCATGCCCTCGTGGGAGTTGTTGAGGAGGCATTGGGTGTAGAGCTCACCGACCGCATCAAGTATGTGCGCACTATCATGGACGAGCTTCAGCGTCTCGACTCCCACCTGCTCTACTGCGGTTGCTGCGCTCAGGACCTCGGTGCCCTCACCGCATTCCTCTACTGCATGCGCGACCGCGAGCATGTGCTCAACGTGATGGAGGAAACAACCGGTGGACGACTCATCCAGAACTACTACCGCATAGGTGGTCTTCAGGATGACATCGACCCCAACTTCATCCAGAACTGCAAGAAGCTCTGCAAGTATCTGCGCCCGATGATCAAGGAGTATATGGATGTCTTCGGCGACAATGTCATCACCCACAACCGATTTGAGAAGGTGGGCGTGATGTCACTCGACGACTGCATCAACTATGCCGTCACCGGTCCTGCCGGTCGTGCTGCCGGATGGCACAACGACACCCGCAAGCGCCATCCCTATGATATGTATAATAAGGTGGAGTGGCAGGAGATTACCATGACAGGTTGCGACTCTATGGACCGCTATCTCATCCACATCAAGGAGATGTATCAGAGCCTCGACATCATCGAGCAGCTTATCGACAATATCCCCGAGGGCGACTTCTACGTAAAGCAGAAGCCCATCATCAAGGTGCCCGAGGGTCAGTGGTACTTCTCTGTAGAAGGAGCCAGCGGCGAGTTTGGAGTATATATCGACTCCAAGGGCGACAAGAGTCCCTGGCGTCTTAAGATGCGTCCGATGGGTCTTTCTCTCACCGGTGCTCTCGACCCGATGCTCCGTGGACAGAAGATTGCCGACCTCGTCACCACTTGTGCGGCTGTTGACTTCGTTATTCCCGACATCGACAGGTAAAAAATGGTGTTCAACAATTAGAATTAAGAAAGACAACTTATATGTTTGATTTTAGTATAGTTACTACATGGATTGACTGCCTCCTGCGCGACACTCTCGGGCTCGGGGATTTCTGGTCGATTCTTATCGAGTGCGTCTTGGTGGGTGTGGGCATCCTGTTGGGATATGCCATGCTGGCCATCGTCTTGATATTCATGGAGCGTAAGGTGTGTGCCTACTTCCAGTGCCGTCTTGGCCCGATGCGAGTAGGTCCCTGGGGAGTGTTCCAGGTCTTCGCCGACGTGTTGAAGATGCTCATCAAGGAGATCTTCACTGTCGATAAGGCCGACAAGGTGCTCTATTTCCTCGCTCCTGTGTTTGTGATTGCAGCCTCTGTGGGAACGTTCTCCTTCCTGCCGTGGAACAATGGTGCTGTGGTGCTCGACTTCAATGTTGGCATCTTCCTTCTCACCGCCATTTCCAGTATCGGAGTGGTTGGCGTGTTCCTCGCCGGATGGGGTTCCAACAACAAGTATTCCGTTGTGTCGGCATTGCGTGGCGCCGTGCAGATGATCTCTTATGAGATGTCGCTCTGCCTCTGCCTTATCACAGCCGTCATCCTCACAGGCACGATGCAGATGTCGGGTATCGTGGAATCTCAGACCGGTCCGTGGAACTGGCTCATCTTCCGTGGTCATATTCCCGCCATCATCGCCTTCCTCGTGTTCCTCGTGGCAGGTAATGCCGAGGCCAACCGTGGTCCTTTCGACCTTGCCGAGGCAGAGAGCGAGTTGACAGCCGGTTATCACACCGAGTATAGCGGTATGGGATTCGGTTATTTCTATCTCGCCGAGTATCTCAACCTCTTCGTTATCTCTGGCATCGCCACAACAGTGTTCCTTGGTGGATGGGCACCTATTAATATAGGTATAGAGGCCTTCGACGCCGTGATGAACTACATCCCGGGCATCGTATGGTTCCTCGGCAAGACCTTCGCCATAGTATGGATACTGATGTGGATACGTTGGACATTCCCCCGTCTTCGTATCGACCAGATACTTAAGTTGGAGTGGAAATACCTCATGCCACTGTGTCTCATCAACCTCATCCTGATGACCGTTGTAGTGGCATTCGGATGGCACTTCTAAAACTTAAATAAAGTATTTACAAATAATAAATAATTATGAGCAATACATCATATTTCGGAAGCATTGCCGCCGGATTGAAGACCCTCGCCACAGGTATGAAAATCACGTGGAAGGAATACTTCACCCCGAAATCGACAGAGCAATATCCCGAAAACAGAAAAACCACACTGCACGTGGCTGAGCGCCACCGCGGACGCCTGGTTATGCTCCGCGACGAGAACGGTGCCGTCAAGTGTACGGCATGTACTCTGTGCGAGAAGACTTGCCCCAACGGCACCATTAAGATCAAGACAGAGATGGTGACCACCGAGGATGGCAAGAAGAAGCGTCGCTTGGTGGATTATCAATACGACCTCGGCGACTGCATGTTCTGCCAGTTGTGCGTCAATGCGTGCAACTTCGGCGCTATTGAGTTTACAAATGATTTCGAGAACGCCACATTCAGCCGCGATGCTCTCACACTCCATCTCGACAAGGAGAACTACGAGAGTTCGCTGCCCAATATCCTCAAGGGAGGCGCCCCCCTCGAAATCGGTAAGTTTAACACCAAAACAAAGTAGGAGCAAGTAAAGATATGGCAAATATTGTTATGTTCGGCATCCTTGCCGTTGTCATCCTCGGTTCGGCACTTGTCTGCGTTACAACCACCCGAATCATGAGAGCAGCCACATTCCTGCTGTTCGTACTCTTTGGAGTGGCAGGACTTTATTTCCTGCTCGACTACACCTATCTTGGCGCAGCCCAGATCAGCGTATATGCCGGTGGTATATCGATGATTTATATCTTCGCCATCCAACTCGTTAGCAAGCGCACCCTTCAGGGCATTAGAGAGCGCGTAAAAATCAAGCGCTTCATAATGGGCGGTCTCCTTTCCCTCGTGGGATTGGTCACTGTTGTCGCAGTATTCCTTAAGAACCACTTCCTGCAGACATGGTCGGCAGCAGAAGATGTAGAGGTGCCGATGAGCACAATCGGTCAGGCACTGCTTGGCTCCGAGAAGTATCAGTATGTACTTCCCTTCGAGTTTATCTCGGTGTTCCTTCTGGCATGCATCGTCGGTGGTATTGTTGTAGCACGTAAAGAAGAGGAGAAGAAATAATTATGATACCAGTAGATTTCTATTTTGTGCTTAGTGCACTATTGTTCTTCATCGGCGTGTTCGGCTTCATCACCCGCCGCAACCTTATTGCCATGCTCATCTCTGTAGAGCTGATACTTAATGCTGTCGATCTTAATTTCGCTGCATTCAACCGTCTGCTCTTCCCTGGTCAGTTTGAGGGTATGTTCATGACCCTCTTCTCCATCGGAGTGAGCGCAGCCGAAAGTGCCGTGGCAATTGCGATAATCATCAATGTTTACCGTCGTCTCAACAGCGACCAGGTGAACAGTATTGAAAACCTTAAATATTAAGCGATTGGTATATGGATTATAGTTTTGTTTATCTCATACTCCTTCTGCCTCTGTTCTCATTCGTGGTATTGGGACTTGCAGGCATGAAGATGTCGCACAAGGTGGCTGGATTGATCGGCACAACGTCGCTTGCCCTTGTCACCGTGCTTTCGTATGTCACGGCATTCAGCTATTTCTTTGGCGATCGCTGTGCTGATGGTGCCTACCCCACCATTGTGCCATTCAATTTCACATGGTTGCCCCTTGGTCAGCTTCATTTCGACCTCGGTTTCATGATCGACCCCATCTCGGCGATGATGCTCGTAGTCATCTCCACGGTCAGTCTGATGGTGCATATCTATAGCTTCGGCTATATGCACGGCGAGCACGGATTCCAGCGCTACTACGCTTTCCTGTCACTCTTCACCATGTCGATGCTTGGTCTTGTTGTTGCCACCAACATCTTCCAGATGTATCTCTTCTGGGAGCTCGTGGGTGTCAGCTCCTACCTGCTCATTGGCTTCTACTATCCGCTCAAACCGGCCATTGCCGCTTCGAAGAAGGCGTTCATCGTCACACGTTTTGCCGACCTCTTCTTCCTCATCGGTATTCTTATCTTCGGCTATTACACCCAGTCGTTCTCGTTCTCATTTGTCGAGAACCTGCAGATGGCAGAGGGATGCACCCCGTTCCTGCCCGTTGACACAGCCAAGGCCGTAGCCGCAGGCGGATTCATACTTCCCACAGCCCTCGTACTGATGTTCATCGGAGGTGCCGGTAAGTCGGCCATGTTCCCCTTGCACATCTGGTTGCCCGATGCCATGGAAGGTCCTACTCCTGTCAGTGCGCTCATCCATGCCGCAACAATGGTTGTTGCCGGTGTGTTCCAGATAGCTCGTCTCTTCCCCTTGTGGATTGAGTATGCTCCTGGTCAGATGAGTATTGTTGTATGGGTGGGAGTGTTCACCGCCTTCTATGCCGCTGCCGTGGCTTGCGCCCAGAGCGACATCAAGCGAGTTCTCGCCTTCTCCACCATCTCTCAGATTGCGTTTATGATGGTAGCCCTTGGCGTATGTATGCCAGGACATCATGGAGAGGTGATCGACGCCCATGGTTCACTCGGATATATGGCATCAATGTTCCACCTCTTCACCCACGCCATGTTCAAGGCCTGCCTGTTCCTCGGTGCCGGATGTATCATCCACGCCGTCCACAGCAACGAGATGTCGGCAATGGGCGGACTGCGCAAGTATATGCCCGTCACCCACATCACCTTCCTCATCTCCTGCCTTGCCATCGCCGGTATTCCGTTCTTCTCGGGCTTCAGCTCCAAGGACGAGATTATCACCGCATGCTTTGCCTACAGTCCGCTTGTAGGATGGATTATGACAGGAGTAGCCGCCATGACCGCATTCTATATGTTCCGTCTTTACTACGGCATCTTCTGGGGCACAGAGAACAAGGAGCTCCATGCTCACCACACCCCGCATGAGGCACCTCTCACAATGACCATACCTCTCATTGTGCTCTGCATCATCACCGTGGGTGTTGGTATCTACACCACCATCGCCGGTTTTGCAGGGCTCGGCGGCAGCTTCGGTAGCTTCGTCACCGCCAACGGTCAGGACTACACCATCCACTTCGACCTTCAGGTGGCAGCCACATCTACCGTCATAGCCATCCTTAGCATCTGTCTCGCCACATATATATATAAAGGTGAGCAGCAGCCTATCGCCGACCGTCTCTATCGCACATTCCCCAAGCTCCATCGTGCAGCCTATAAGCGCTTCTACATGGACGAGGTATATCAGTATGTCACCCACAGGATTATCTTCCGCTGCGTCTCAACACCTATTGCATGGTTCGACCGCCACGTCATCGACGGCACGTTCGACTTCCTGGCATGGGGTGCCAACGAGGCAGGCGAGTCAATCCGTCCGTGGCAGAGCGGCGATGTGCGTCAGTATGCCGTATGGTTCCTCACAGGTGCCATTGCTCTCACGCTCATCCTCTTGGCAATATAATCAGAACTCATATACTAAATAAAATAAAGAATAGAAATGAGTATATTAACATTATTCGTAGTAATACCTGTACTGATGCTCCTGGGCTTGTGGCTCTCGCGCAATCTCAATCAGGTTCGTGGAGTGATGGTGGTAGGATCCTCTTGCCTTCTCGCCCTCTCCATCTGGCTTACGTTAGCCTTCATCCAGGCACGTCAGGCGGGCGATACATCCGAGATGCTCTTCACCTATAGCACCCCGTGGTTCCGCCCTCTCAACATAGCCTATTCCGTGGGTGTTGACGGTATATCGGTAGTAATGCTTCTGCTTTCCGCCGTCATCGTCTTCACCGGCACCTTCGCCTCTTGGCAGCTCAAGCCCCTCACCAAGGAGTACTTCCTCTGGTTTACGCTTCTGTCAACGGGTGTGTTCGGATTCTTCATCTGCACCGACCTCTTCACCATGTTCATGTTCTACGAGGTAGCTCTCATCCCAATGTATCTTCTCATCGGCGTATGGGGCAGCGGCAACAAGGAATATGCAGCCATGAAGCTCACCCTGATGCTTATGGGAGGTTCGGCACTTCTCATCATCGGTATTCTCGGCATCTACTTCTTCAGTGGAGCCACAACGATGAATGTCAACGAGATAGCCGCCATGCACAACATTGCCCCTGAGGTACAGAAGGTGTTCTTCCCCTTCATCTTCATCGGATTTGGAGTGCTCGGTGCCATGTTCCCGTTCCACACATGGTCGCCCGACGGTCATGCCTCTGCCCCCACGGCAGTGTCCATGCTCCACGCCGGTGTGCTCATGAAGCTCGGAGGCTACGGCTGCTTCCGCGTGGCAATGTATCTGTTGCCCGACGCTGCCAATGAGTTGGCATGGATATTCCTTATCCTCACCACCATCTCGGTAGTATATGGAGCCCTCTCGGCATGCGTTCAGACCGACCTCAAGTACATAAACGCCTATTCGTCGGTGTCACACTGCGGTTTGGTGCTCTTCGCCCTGTTGATGATGACCCGCACATCATGCACCGGAGCCATCCTTCAGATGCTTTCTCACGGACTTATGACCGCCCTCTTCTTTGCCCTCATCGGTATGATCTACGGTCGCACCCACACCCGCGACGTGCGCCGTTTGGGAGGTTTGATGAAGATTATGCCATTCCTTGCCGTAGGATATGTCATTGCCGGTCTTGCCAACCTCGGTCTTCCGGGATTCTCAGGCTTCGTGGCAGAGATGACCATCTTCGTGGGTTCGTTCGAGAATGCAGGCACATTCCACAGTGCCTGCACCATCATCGCCTGTATGTCGATTGTAGTGACCGCAGTATATATTCTGCGCGTTGTCGGTAAGATTCTCTACGGAGAAGTGTCCGACAAGCACTACCTCGAACTCACCGATGCCACCTGGGATGAGCGCTTTGCCGTATGCTGCCTTATCGCCTGTGTAGCCGGTCTTGGTCTGGCTCCTATGTGGGCAAGCAATGTCATCGGCGATGCCGTCAACCCGATTATCAACGTATTAAGTCAAAACATATAATCAGTAGGAAACAATGGATTACAGTCAGTTTTTCAACATGATACCCGAGGCTACCCTAATGTTAGCCCTCGTGATAGTCTTTCTCGCCGACCTTATCTTCAAGGGCGAAAGAAAGCATTGCTACACCAGCCTGCTGATGTACGTTGGTCTCTTGGCCCAGACGGTCGTATGCTTCACAGCAGCACCCTCTGAGGCATTCAGCGGCTTGTATGAAGCATCCGCAGCATGCAACGCCATGAAAGGCATCCTCACAGCCGGTACATTCATTGTAGTCGTGATGGCACAGTCATGGCTTGTCAAGGACGAGGTGAAAGCCGTGAGCGGCGAGTTCTACACCCTCACCCTCTCCACCCTTCTTGGTATGTATATGATGATGTCATCGGGCAATTTCCTGATGTTCTTCCTCGGTCTTGAGATGGCATCGGTGCCCATGGCATGTATGGTAGCCCTCAACAAGTATCGCAACGAGTCGGCAGAGGGAGCCGCCAAGTTCATCATCACTGCCACCTTCTCAAGCGGAGTGATGCTCTATGGTATCTCGTTCCTCTATGCCGCTACAGGCACACTCTATTTCGACGATGTGATGAGCAATCTCAGTGCCACCCCACTCGTCATCATGGGTCTTGTGTTCTTCTTCAGTGGACTTGGATTCAAGATTTCACTCGTACCCTTCCACTTCTGGACAGCCGACACCTATCAGGGCGCTCCTACAGCCGTCACCGGTTATCTGAGCGTCATCTCCAAGGGAGCCGCCACCTTCACTCTGATGGCCATCCTCATGAAGGTGTTCTCGCCCGTAGTTGAGTATTACGAGTATCTGCTCTACATTGTCATCGTGCTCACCATCACCATCGGCAACCTCTTCGCCATCCGTCAGAACGAGCTCAAGCGCTTCATGGCGTTCAGCTCAATCTCACAGGCAGGTTACATCATGCTCGCCGCCATAGGCAGCAGTGCGATGGGCGTATCGTCACTGATGTATTATGTATTGGTGTATATCGTAGCCAATATGTCGGTGTTCACCGTCATCAACGTTGTTGAGACCCGCGGTGCCGGCACCACCAAGATGAGTTGCTACAACGGCCTCTACCAAACCAACCCCAAGTTGTCTTTCCTCATGACATTGGCATTGTTCTCATTGGCAGGAATTCCACCGTTTGCTGGAATGTTCTCCAAGTTCTTTGTCTTCATGGCGGCAGCCCAGCAAGGTTCGTTCCTGGCCTACCTAGTAGTGTTCATAGCCTTGGTCAATACCGTAGTGAGTCTCTACTACTATCTGCTCATTGTCAAGGCGATGTACATCATCCCGACAGAGTCACCCCTGCCCACGTTCAAGAGCGACTTCAACACCAAGTTGGCTCTCGCCCTCTGCACCATCGGCATAGTACTCTTCGGTGTATGCAGCTGCATCTACGACTGGCTCACCTCAGTCACCATCAGCTAATAACAGCTGAAAGCATATAAAAAAACCACGGAACCTAAGTTACTGGTTTCGTGGTTTTATTATTACCAAATTCTTGCACGCTTATTCTTTGAAATGACGGACAACCGCTCACCTAGAACATCATTGTCCAATCAATGCCGGGAAACTCCTTGAGAAGTTGGGCATAAGTGTATTTGTGATAGTTGGCGTAGATGTCGCGAAGCTTCACCTTGTCGTAAATACTTATTATTGATTATTTTGTCTTGTTGAACATATCCTGCAGCTGACCGCGAGGAGCGCCTTTTCTGACAGCCTCGTCGAGCATACGACGCGCGTCGGACTTGCGGTTCATTCGTATGAGCAAATCTGCCTTGGAGACGATGTAGTCGATATTCTTGGAGTCGTATTCGATAGCCTTGTCCCAATCCATCAGGGCGGCATCAAGATATCCTTCCTTGTCCTCGAGAATGGCCCTTGAGGCAAATGCCACGGAATGGTCGGGGAAAATCTCGATGATACGGTTGTAATTATCCATAGCCTCCTTGTTCTTGCCTTGCTTGATAAGGATAAATGCCAATGCCAGCATACCGTCAACATTCTCGGGAGCCACCTTGAGGAAGGAGCGATAGTCGTTGGCTGCAAGTTCATAGCGACGCAGTTTGCCATTGGCATAACCACGATAGAAGAGTGCGGCGGGATTAGATGGTTCGCGCTTCAGGATGTCGTTATATGTCTCAATGGCATAATCCCACTGCTGGAGTTCGAGGTTCACGGCAGCCTTGCGCAGATAGAGGTCGGAGGAATATGCCGACGACATTATCTGACGGTTGAGCACAGAAAGCGAATCGCGCCATTCCTTCTGTGTCGGAGAAGGTTCTTTCTGTGTCTGAGAAAAAATGCTGCCAGCCCCAACAAAGGCCAGCAGCATTGTGAATATGGGTTTTATCATGCTTTCTTGATGAAGTCAACAATCCAAGCACCAACCTCCTTAGTGCCATACTTGGCACCGCCTTCCACCTGTATCTCGGGGGTGCGCACGTTCTGGTCGAGAGAGGCATCAACAGCCTTGCGGATGAGAGCGCCTTCCTCCTTCAAGTCGAAATACTCATAGAGCATTGCCACAGAGAGAATCTGTGCCAAGGGGTTGGCAATATTCAAGCCCTTGCCCTGAGGCCAAGAACCATGGATAGGCTCGAAGACAGGAGTGCTGCTGCCTGTAGAAGCTGAGGGCAGAAGACCCATCGAACCGGTGATGCAAGAACCCTCGTCGGTGAGGATGTCGCCAAAGGTGTTCTCGGTGACCATCACGTCGAAGAACTTTGGTTCCTGAATCATGCGCATAGCTGCATTGTCAACATACATATAGTCGGTAGTAACGTCGGGATATTCGGGAGCAATCTCCTGAGCCACCTTGCGCCACAGACGGCTGGAAGCCAGCACGTTGGCCTTATCCACAACGGTGAGGTGCTTGCGACGCTGGCGGGCATACTGATATCCCACGCGCAGTATGCGCTCCACCTCGGGACGGGTGTAGTAGTTGGTGTCGAGAGCATCCTCTACACCATCGGCATTCACTGATGGCTCCTGCTTCTTGCCAAAGTACATACCGCCAGTGAGTTCGCGGATGCAGATGAAGTCAGCACCACGCACAATCTCGTCTTTCAGCGGAGACTTGTGAACGAGGCAGTCGAAGGTTGTAACAGGACGGATGTTGGCAAACAAACCGAGCTTCTTGCGCATGGCGAGCAGACCCTGTTCGGGGCGCACCTTGGCAGAGGGATTGTTGTCAAACTTCGGGTCGCCTACGGATGCAAAGAGCACAGCGTCGGCCTCTTCGCACACCTTGAATGTCTCCTCAGGGAAGGGGTCGCCCACCTCGTCAATAGCATGGGCACCGCAGAGGGCTTCCTTATATTCCACTTCATGTCCGAACTTCTCGGCTACGGCACTCATCACTGCCACGCCTTGTTCCATAATCTCGGGACCGATACCATCGCCCGCGAGAACTGCAATTTTCAATTTCATATCTTATTCTTCTATTAAGTTCAACATCTTGAATGTAGCCTTGATGGCGGCTTCCGTCTGGTCGGCATCGAGGCCGCGGGTACGGAAGAGTTTGTCGCCATTGCGCCATGTGATAACCGTCTGCACAAGGGCATCGGTGCGTCCGCCGGGAGGAATGGTGACGGCATAATTCTCGAGTATCGGGAATGTGCGGTCAAGACTTTCCTTGTATATCTTGCGCAGGGCCTTGACAAAGGCGTCATACTGTCCGTCGCCGGTGGAGTCGCTCTCATACTGCTCGCCATTGATTTCCACCTTTACACTCGCCAACGGTTTCAAGCCGTATGCCGACGACACCATATAGCTCACGAGCTTCACCTTGTCCTCGGGAGCGGCATGCTTGAGAACGTCGCTCACGATAAATGGCAGGTCGTCCTGAGTGACTATCTCCTTGCGGTCGCCAAGTTCGGTGATACGTTGTGTCACCCTGCGTGTCTGTTCGGGAGTGAGTTCAAGTCCCAGTTCCTGCAGGTTGCGGGCGATGTTTGCCCTACCGCTGTTCTTGCCTAGAGCATATTCGCGCTTACGTCCGAATCGCTCGGGCACGAGGTCGTTGCAGTAGAGATTGTCCTTGTTGTCGCCATCGGCATGCACTCCTGCCACCTGAGTGAACACATTGTCACCGATGATGGGTTGGTTGGGCGCAACGGCTATACCTGAATATCCCTCCACGAGTCGGCTGATGTCGTTGAGCTTTTCCTCGTGAATACTGGTCTTGGCATTAAACTGGTCCTTGAGGATTACCTGAACGCTCGACAGGGGCGCATTGCCGCATCTCTCCCCCAACCCATTGACAGTGACATGCAATCCCTTGGCACCGCTGAGCACTGCTGCAAGAGAGTTGCTCACGGCGAGGTCGTAGTCGTTGTGGGCATGGAAGTCGAAATGCAGATTGGGATAACGCTTCACCATCTTGCGGAAATACTCTATCACCTGCAGCGGGTTCATGATACCCAGCGTGTCGGGCAACATAAAGCGTTTCACATCGGCGGTGCACAGTGCATCCATCATCTGATAGACATATTCGGGAGAGTCCTTCATACCGTTGCTCCAGTCCTCGAGATAGAGATTGACTGAGATGCCCCTTGAACGGGCATATAGGATGGTGTCGATGATGTCGGCGATATGCTCCTCGGGAGTCTTGCCAAGCTGTTGTGTGCAATGCTTGAGCGAACCCTTGGTGAGGAGGTTGACCGTTTGGCAACCGCACTCCACAATCCAGTCGATAGACTTGTATCCATCCACAAATCCCAATACCTCCACACTCTCGGCCTTGCCTATCTGCTTGGCATAACGGCAAATCATCTTCACCGCATCCTTCTCGCCCTCCGACACTCTGGCAGAAGCCACCTCGATACGATCGACGTTGACATCCTTGAGGAGCGTGCGGGCTATCATCAGTTTCTCATGGGGCAGGAACGACACTCCGCTTGTCTGCTCTCCGTCGCGCAGAGTGCAGTCCATAATCTCGATAAACGGTTGTATGCCAGTGCGTGGACGGCTTATTTGTTCTGCGCTTCCCATGTCTCTATCTTATCCTTGTTTTCAAGCAGATAGTCGATATCGTCGAGACCGTTGATAAGGCAGTGTTTCTTGTAACCGTTGATTTCAAACTGCTCGCTCTTGCCTGTAGCGAGGTTGGTGACAGTCTGGTTGGGCAAGTCAACCTTTACCTCCATCTTCGGGTTCTGCTTGATGCTCTCAAAGAGTTCGGCGAGGAACTGCTCGCTCACTACCACCGGCAGCACGAAGTTGTTGAGTTCGTTGTTCTTGTGGATGTCGGCAAAGAAGCTGCTGATAACCACGCGGAATCCATATCCGGCGATTGCCCATGCGGCATGCTCACGACTTGAGCCCGAACCAAAGTTCTTGCCAGCCACGAGGATGCAGCCTCCGTAGGTGGGGTCGTTGAGCACGAAATCCTTCTTGGGCGAACCGTCCTTGTTGTATCGCCAGTCGCGGAAGAGGTTTTCTCCGAAGCCCTCCTTGTCGGTGGCTTTCAGAAAGCGTGCGGGTATTATCTGGTCGGTGTCCACATTCTCCAAAGGAAGGGGCACACATGTACTTGTTATAACGTCAAATTTCTGTTTCATCTTTCAATCTTCACTCTTCAATATTTCAATTTTTCAATGTTTCAATATCATAACAACTCTCTTGGATCAGTGATTTTTCCTGTCACAGCGGCAGCGGCAGCCACCAAGGGTGAAGCAAGGATAGTGCGCGAACCAGGACCCTGGCGTCCCTCGAAGTTACGATTGCTGGTGCTCACAGCATACTTGCCTGCGGGAACCTTGTCGTCGTTCATGGCAAGACATGCCGAGCATCCCGGTTGGCGAATAGCAAAGCCTGCCTCGGCAAACACCTTGTCTAATCCTTCCTCTCGTATCTGCTTGTCAACAGCCCAAGAACCGGGCACAAGCCATGCCACTACGTTGTCGGCCTTCTTTCTGCCTTTCACGATAGAAGCGAAGGCGCGGAAGTCCTCAATACGTCCGTTGGTACATGCACCGAGGAATACATAGTCGATGGCATGACCGATGAGCTTTTCGCCCGGAGCGAAGCCCATGTAGTCGAGCGACTTCAGGAACGAAGCCTTACCAGCCTCGTCGATATCGTCGAGCGAGGGGATTGCCTCGGTGATACCGATACCCATACCAGGGTTTGTGCCGTAGGTGATACGCGGCTCGATGTCGGCAGCGTCGAAGTTGAGTTCCTTATCGAACACGGCGTCATCACCGCTCTTGAGGGTCTTCCAGTATTCCACGGCCTTGTCCCAAGCCTCGCCCTTAGGAGCGAACTCGCGACCCTTGATATATTCGAATGTTGTCTCGTCGGGAGCGATAAATCCTCCACGCGCACCCATCTCGATTGAGAGGTTGCAGAGGGTGAGACGTCCTTCCATAGTCATATCCTTAACCACCTGACCGGAATACTCCACAAAGTAACCTGTAGCACCCGAGGTAGTGAGCTTCGACATAAGATAGAGTGCCACATCCTTGGGAGTGACGCCCTTCTGAAGTTGGCCGTTGATATTGATGCGCATCGACTTCGGTTTCTGCTGGAGGATACACTGAGAGGCCATAACCATCTCAACCTCAGACGTTCCAATACCAAACGCTACAGCACCCATTGCACCATGTGTGGAGGTATGTGAGTCGCCGCACACGATAGTCATACCGGGAAGCGAAAGTCCTTTCTCGGGACCTACGACGTGGATGATACCGTTGTCCTTGGACATCATGCCATAGTGGGTGAGACCGAAGTCGGCGGCATTCTTTGCCAGTGTATCCACCTGCTTCTTAGATACAGGGTCCTCGATGGGTTTGTCCTGATCGTGGGTGGGAGTGTTATGGTCGGGCATACAGTAGATATGGTCGGGACGGAAGCACTTGAGTCCTCTCTCCCTCATACCAGCGAATGCCTGTGGCGACGTCACCTCGTGGCAATAGAGACGGTCGATGTAAAGCTGTGTGGGACCGTCTTCTATCTGCTGAACGACGTGCTTGTCCCAGATTTTATCAAATAATGTATTCATATCTGTTTATATGTTTATCCTCTAAATTTGTTTATACAATCAATATATGCCTCCACAGAAGCTGTAACAATATCGGTGTTGGCACCAAATCCGTAATACACGTTGCCGTTGTATTCCACCTGCATGTGCACCTTACCAACGTCATCAGAACCCTTGCTGATGGCCTGGATGGTGAACTCCTTCAGGGTCATGTGCTTCTGGATAATCTTCTTGAGGGCCTTGATGGCAGCATCAACAGGACCATTACCAGTGCTTGCCTCCTCAAACTTCTGTCCGGAGATGTCGAGACCAATGCTTGCCACACTCTTCACACCCATACCGGTAGTTACCTGCAGGAAGTCGAGTTTCACGGCATGACTCTCGGCAGTGTCGGCTCCGGCGAGCATCAGTATATCGTCGTCGTTCACCTCTTTCTTCTGGTCGGCAAGGCGGAGGAACTTCTGATAGATGGCATCAACCTTCTCCTCGTCGTCGATCTTCACTCCGAGCACACCGAGGCGGAACTTCAGTGCGGCACGACCTGAGCGTGCTGTCAGTACGATAGAGTTGTCGTCGAGACCCACGTCCTTCGGGTCGATAATCTCGTAGGTGGATACATTCTTGAGCACTCCGTCCTGGTGAATACCGCTGGAATGGGCAAAGGCATTGCGACCCACGATAGCCTTGTTGGCCTGCACGGGCATGTTCATCAGGCTCGACACCATGCGGCTTGTGGGGCATATCATTGTGGTGTTGATATTTGTGTCGATGTCAACATCCTTATGACACTTGAGTATCATGGCAATCTCTTCGAGCGAGGTGTTACCAGCACGCTCACCAATACCGTTGATAGTCACCTCTGCCTGGCGAGCTCCGTTGAGCACACCGCTGAGGGTGTTGGCTGTAGCCATACCGAGGTCGTTGTGGCAGTGGGTTGAGATGATGGCATTGTGCACGCCATCCACATGCTCCATAAGATACTTGATCTTGGCACCATACTCCGAGGGAAGGCAATAGCCTGTGGTGTCGGGGATATTTACAACAGTGGCACCAGCCTTGATAACTGCCTCTACCACGCGGGCAAGATACTCGTTGTCGGTGCGACCTGCATCCTCGGCGTAGAACTCCACGTCCTCAACATATTTTTTGGCATACTTGACGGCAGCAACGGCACGCTCGATGATTTCCTCGCGGTTGCTGTTAAACTTATACTTGATGTGAGAATCGCTTGTTCCAATACCTGTGTGAATACGCTTGTGCTTGGCATATTTTAGCGATTCGGCTGCCACGTCGATGTCCTTCTCCACAGCGCGGGTTAGGGCGCAGATGGTAGGCCATGTCACTGCCTTAGATATTTCAATAACTGAATTGAAATCACCCGGGCTTGATATAGGGAATCCAGCCTCGATGATATCAACTCCGAGTTTTTCCAGTTGTTTGGCCACCTGTATCTTTTCTACGGTGTTCAACTGGCATCCAGGAACCTGTTCGCCGTCCCTGAGGGTTGTGTCGAAGATAAATAATCTGTCTGTCATATCTTAATTATAATTTCTAATTTCTACTTCCTAATTCTTAATTAAAAAAAGAACCTTCCCCACATGGAAGTGAGAAAGGTTCCGTTTATATCACATAGATGAACTACATACACACCTTTTCACTTCCAACCCCGTCCTGAAGTCGAATAATAATATTAATAATGTGTAGAAGTCCAAAATTGTTCATATCTCTATTTTATTTTTTTTAATTCGGCTGCAAAGTTATATAAAAAATCGGTAATATGCAAATAATTTGTTACTTTTTTCGGCATTTTCTTTGTTTTTTCATTATTTATCGCTACTTTTGCAGGCAAATATACATTATTTAATACTTATGCATATAACACTCATAGCAGGCGCACGCCCCAACTTCATCAAGTTGGCACCTATCATCTGGGCAACCATCAATGCCAAACGTAATGGCAAAGACATATCATACACATTAATATATACGGGGAGCGAGAACGACCCTACAGTAGAGGACGACCTATTTGAGCAACTCGAAATCCCCCACCCCGACGTGTTCCTCGGTGTTGACTGTGAGAGTATCAACGAACTCACAGGTAGGGTGATGTCGGCATTCGACCATTATCTCGACACCGTGGACACCGACACAGTCATCGTGTGCGATGACCTTGCCTCGACCATGGCAGTGGCTATAGTGAGCAAGAAGCGAGGCAAGCGCTTAGCTCATCTTGTTGCGGGAACGCGCTCTTTCGACATCAATATGCCGAAGGAAATCAACCGCCTTGTAATCGACGGACTCAGCGACCTGATGTTCACCGCGGGAGTGAGTGCCAACAGTATTGCCACGCGCGAGGGAGCGGAACAGAACAAGATATACATGGTGGGTAACCTGCTCATCGACACCTTGCGCAACAACTACTCGCGATTCAGCCGGCCGAAGTGCATCGACGGTATCGACAAGTATTTCGTGTTGACAATCAATCGCAAGGCTCTGATTTCAGACTCTGACTACATAGAGAATATGGTGGCTGCAATAGAGAAGGAAGCAAGCGACATCCCGGTGATTGCGCCATTGCATCCCCTTGCAGCCAAGGCTATCTCGCCACTGTTGTCTGAATCTTCGCCGATACGCATAGTTGACAGTTTGTCATATCTGGAATTCGGTTATCTCACATCCCATGCCTTGGGTATAATAACCGACTCGGGCAATGTGGCTGAGGAGGCGACCTTCAACACAGTGCCTTGTATAACACTCAACGACTATACCGAGCACATCGAGACTGTCAGCATAGGCAGCAACACCCTTGTGGGCAGCAACACCATGCTCTTGCGCTCTACTATTGCCGACATCATTGCGGGCAAATACAAACGCTCCGCTATTCCCGACCGATGGGACGGACGAACAGCGGAGCGCATCTTGCAGTCTCTGTGACTAATTATTTAACAACCTCGAACTTTGGGCCTGTCTGCTTGATTAGCTCACGGGCATAACGCTCGGGATAGCCAGGGCGAGAGGGGCGCTTGCCAAGACCAAACTTGTCGCGCACGAACTTGCCGTTGACGTCTTCCTTCACCACCATGTCATTGTATTTCACGATGAGGTATGTGGCGAGGTTCTTCCATGTGTCGAGCATCTGATCGGCCTTGTCTGAGGTGTATTTTGACAGATAATCCACGGCAGCCTGGCGGTCGGTCTTTGAGAGTTCGAGTGCCTTGGCCTCCAGCTCTGCCTGAGCAGCGAAATAAGAGTTGTCGAGTGAGTCGCGAACGGTCTGCAAACTGCCGAACATCTGCGAATAGCGCGGATAAACCATATTGCTCACCCAGTTGCATACCCAGAAGGCATTGTCCATGCTGAACGTGATATTGTCGGCACCGGGAGTGTTGTATGGAAGTGGAGCCACCGAGGTGCAGCAATACACAGGAGTGAACGCAACCATATTTGCATCGTCATTGCCAAACCACAATATGCCGCCCACCTCGCGGGGAAGCCATGAGCGCATCTGACTGACATATACAAATCCGCTCTGCTGGGTGCTCACCGGACGCTCGTTGAAATATGTCTTGCCATCCACCTTAAACTGCAGTGGTGTGGGACGATAAGGCATTTCCCAAATACCGCCTCCGATGTCACTGTCGAGAGCAAAGGGAGTGCCCTCATAGTGATCGCGCATTGCCATCTCCATATCGTGAACACTGAGTTTGCGGTTGGGCACAATCCATAGAGGCATCGGTTTGGCATCAGCCACCTTACCGGCTGCATAGTCAACATACTGAGCCATGTCGTCGCTATACATATTAAAGAATGTCCACACGCGAGCCTCGCAGAATCGGCGACCACTGAAGTCGGGCTTGGCGTATGTCTCGCAGAAACTGAAGTCGGCGTCCTTACCGTTATACCAACCTTGTTCGCGGGCATACTTCACCACATTCTTTGAGCACATCACATTCTGCTTGTCCTTCGGATTGAAGGTGCGTATGCGACTCTGATTAGCATGAGCACAGATGGCATCGTCGGGAACACGGAGTGCCACCCATACCACCGACTTGCTACCAGGACCGCAGCCCATCATCTCCATAATCCACGCCTCGTTGGGGTCGCAGATGGTGAATGTCTCACCCTCGGAGTTATATCCGTAAGTCTCGGCAAGTGTGGTCATCACCTTGATAGCCTCGCGAGCAGTCTTCGAGCGCTGCAGGGCAAGATAGATGAGCGAACCGTAGTCGATTATACCTGTGGAATCCACCATCTCCTCGCGTCCTCCGAATGTAGTCTCACCGATGGTTACCTGCCACTCGTTGATGTTGCCGATAACATTCCATGTCTCAGCTGCCTGAGGTATCTCACCATGATATTCATTTGTGTCCCAGTCGAATATCTTCACCATCTCGCCCTTGGCATGCTTGCCGGCAGGATAATGTGCAAGACTCTGGAACATACCATAGTCGTCGGCACTGTAGCTGCACATCACGGAGCCATCAACACTCGCCTTTTTGCCCACGATAAAGTTGGTGCAAGCAAAGCCAGCCACGTTGGCGCCCAAGCACAGCAGTGCCATCAATAATATCTTCTTCATTAATTCCTAATCCCTAA